>SAMEA3663208__coassemble_64_pt1 | contig 73791 bp, 66 predicted proteins | sample SAMEA3663208__metabat2_high_PE_016 | metagenome-assembled genome bin SAMEA3663208 (sample SAMEA3663208) | pig gut metagenome | biome: pig gut; feature: pig-associated habitat; material: faeces | place: China | collected 2013
TATAAAAAAAATTATATAAATATTTTCTGGAGTTCCTTATGACATCGATGACCGGATATTCTTACGTTGAAAAAAACACAGAAACTTCAACAGTTTCCGTAGAAATCAAATCTGTTAATTCACGCTTTTTAGATCTTACAATCAATCTTCCACCATATTTGAATCAGCTGGAATCTTCTTTCCGTGCAGTGATTTCAGAAAAAGTTGTCCGTGGAAAAGTCGATGTTTACATTCGCGTTAAAGAAATAGAATCTGATGTCGAAATTGCCGCTGACACAAATGCCGCCAAAGCTTACCTTGAGGCAATCAAAAAGATTTCTGACGTGTGCGGTTATTCCCAGGATATTCCGTTAAGCCTTATCATAAATCAGCCTGGCGTTTTGAACACAAACAAAAATTATGATGTTGAAAAATACAACGATTTGATTCTTCCTGTTTTAAAGGAATCTTTGGACAAATTCAATTCTGACAGAAATCGTGAAGGCGAGAATCTTAAAAAAGATCTTCTTTCAAAACTTGATAAGCTTTCAGAATGTGCATCGTTTTTTAAGGAATGGCAACCAAAAATGGAAGGCATTTTCAAAGAAACAATAACAGCCAAGTTCAAGGAACTTCTGGCCGACCAGGTTGACGAAAACCGCATTATGACAGAAACTGCAGCAATGCTTGTTAAATACACAATCAATGAAGAAATCGTAAGACTTCACAGTCACCTTGCCGCAATGAAAACTGAAATCGAAAACAATCCTGCACCAGGAAAGCGCCTCGATTTTCTCTGCCAGGAAATCAACCGCGAAATCAACACAATCGGAAGCAAGAATCAGTTTGCAGAAGTCGGCGCAATGGTAATCAACGCAAAAGACGCAATCGAAAATATCCGCGAACAGTCAAAGAACGTGGAATAATTTAAGCGCAAACCGAAATTCACATAAACAGAAAATATAACCCAAGGAGATAAATATGGCATTCAAAATCAAAGACGGAAAAGAAGTAAGAATCGCAATCTCAGGAAAATCAGGCTGCGGAAACACAACAGTAAGCACACTACTTTCAGAAATACTCGGAATCAAATTAATTAACTACACATTCCGCACATTAGCCCAGGAACGGGGAATGACACTTGCCGAAGTAATTGAAAACGCTAAAACAGATGACAGCTACGACAAATACACAGACACACATCAGGTAGAACTTGCCCGTGCCGAATCCTGTGTTCTAGGAAGCCGCCTTGCTATCTGGATGCTGAAAGAAGCCGACATCAAGGTTTACCTTAAACTTGATGAAGATACTCGTGCAAAAAGAATCTTAAACCGTGAAGGCGGCGACCTTGAAGAAATCAAAAAGTTCACCAAGATGCGAGATTCAGAAGATACAAGACGTTACAAGGAATTGTACAATATCGACAACTGTTCATACGACTTCGTAGACGTAGAAATCGACACAGGCGTAAATAACCCTGAACAGGTTGCTTCAATCATCTTAGAAAAATTGAAAGAAAAAGGATTAGTTGAAGAAGTATAAAACCAAAATCCCGCGTCAAATCACGCGGGATTTTTTTATATCCACAAAGCCGGGACAAGGGGTGCAACCCCAAAGACAGTCCAGAGTGCAACTCTGGTTGTGCAAGAAAGAAGGGGGAGTTTGAGGGGGAAGAGAACCGCGCATACAAGTTCGTCAAGATACGCTTTGCTTAAAATCTTGACAAACTTGTTTTCACAAATTATGAAAAGCATAATTTGTGAATCGAAATTAAGCCCCTTCTTCCCCCTTAAAAAGGCCGTTAAGGACCCCCAGCCATTAGTCCAACGCCCGACAGGGCGGACTCGAGTTCCAGGAACCTTCCTGGAATCGATTCCATGCCCCTTCCTGGAACCTAAAGTCTGTTAAGACTTAATATTTAGAGTCAGCATAGCCAACCCATCCTTCTTTTTCGATCAATGCTTTTTCAAAGCCGTCTAATCTGAATGGGTAGCTTACTGAAAGGCTTCCTGCAATGAGTTTAACTTTTGCAGTACCGTCATCGTTGATTACGATTTTACATTCTGTATCTTTATCAGCAAATTTAACGAACATATCTTCGATAGACTTTTTGTCCATTTCAATTGCGAGCATTCCACAGTTATACATGTTCTGACGGAAGATGCGGGCAAAGTTATTTGCAACTACAACATAGATTCCGTTTACTTCGAGAGCCCAAGGTGCGTGTTCACGTGAAGAACCACAACCGAAGTTTTCTCTTGTAATGATAACTTTCTTTCCCAAAATGTCTGTTTTTGGATTAAAGCCTTCAAGCTTGAGGTCTTCAAGCAGATATGGCTGTAATGCCTGTTTTGTATTTTCTGTCAAATACTTTGCAGGAATAATTTCGTCTGTGTTGATATCAGAACGATCCAAAAAGAGTACGTTTCCACCAAACTGTTTCATATATATTCACTCCTTATTTGTAGAGAGGTGAGTTAGTAATTGTTCCAGCAATTGCAGTAGCAGCAGCAGATGCCGGGCTCATTAAGTGTACCATTCCACCTTTTCCCATTCTACCATTAAAGTTACGGTTTGTGGTAGATGCACAAACTTCACCTTCAGCAAGTACACCGTTTGACATACCGAGACATGCACCACAAGTTGGGTTAGTTACACAGAATCCTGCATCCATGAAGATGTCGATGATTCCTTCCTGCAAAGCCATTTTGTAAATCTTTGGTGTAGCAGGGGAAACGATTCCGCGTACTCCAGGGGCGATGTGTTTGCCTTTGAGTACTTCAGCAGCGATACGAAGGTCAGAAATACGACCGTTTGTACAGCTTCCGATGTAGATCTGGTTAACTTTAGTTCCTGCAAGTTCTCTTACAGTCTTAACCTGGTCTGGTTTATAGTTGATTGTAGCAAGTGGTTCAAGGTCAGACAAATCGTATGTGTATACTTTTTCGTATTCAGCATCGTCGTCAGAACGCCACTGTTTATATGCTTCAATAGCAGCTTCTTTTGTTTTGTATTCGTCCTGAATGAATTCCCAGAGGTATTCAACTGTTTTTTCATCAGGGAAACAGATACCGCTTGTAGCACCAGCTTCAACAGCCATGTTACAGATTGTCATTCTTTCTTCCATTCCGAAGTTGTCAACAACTGGACCTGTAAATTCTACTACACAGTTTGTAGCACCGTTTACACCGATTTTAGAAATGAGGAAGAGAATAACATCTTTTGCATAAACGCCGTCTTTAAGTTTTCCGTTCAAAACAAACTTGATTGATTTTGGTTCTTTGAATGAACAAACACCTTTTAAAATTCCAACTTCAAGGTCAGTTGTTCCAACACCAGCAGCAAAAGCACCGAATGCACCATGAGTACAAGTATGGCTGTCTCCCATGATTACTGTGTAACCTGGACGAACAAATCCTTTTTCAGGGAAGATAGCGTGACAAACACCGTTTGCACCGATATCAAAGAAGTCTTTAATTTTATTTCTGCAAGCCCATTCACGAAGGATTTTTTCCTGTGTAGCAGTCTTGCTGTCTTTAGCTGGAGTTACGTGGTCGATAACAGCTTTGATTTTTGTAGGATCGAAAACGCGGTCCTTGTCTCTTTCTACTAAGTCTGTAATTGCAATTGGAGTAGTGATTTCGTGACAGAATACACGGTCAAGTTTGAGAACGTATGTATCTGCAAATGGTTTTTCTACTAAGTGTGATTCAAAAATTTTCTGAGCGATAGTCTTTCCCATAAAATTTATTCTCCCTTAAATTATTTATTCTTATTAAAAATATTAAATATAATTAAACAAAAAGTCAAGCGTAAACAAAAAATATGCACCGGCTTTCAATTATTACTTGAATAACCAGTGCATATTATTTAATGAATGCTGAAATCAGCCTAAAACTTGAACACCATTAGCTTCGATTGCTGAAGTGATTGCAGCTTCTATACCACCAACACCTTCATCAAAATCTACTAGTACCTGTGCCTTTAATGCATTTGCTGTGCAACTTGTTACACCGGCAATAGCACTTACTGCTGCTCCTACTTTATTAGCTGAATCATCATCGAACATTCCAGCAACATATATCTTTTTCTGCATGAGTCAAGACTCCTATTTCTTCTATTATAGAATGATACATTCAATTTAGCAAGCAGGAATTTGCACATTTCTCAATTATCTCAAAAATATCCAAATGAATTTTGTAATATTTTAGGTGAAAATAATTATACTTCTAAAATTTATTCACTTTCTGGATTTGCAGTTGTCTTACCAAGCTGACCGCAGGCACCTTTTATTGTTCTTCCGCGTCTTGTTCTCAAAGTAACATTTAAGCCCGCTTTTTCGAGGGCATAAACAAAGTTTTTGCATTCCTTTGAGTCAGGTTCTTCAAATGGAAGTGTTTCAATAGGGTTCCATGGAATTAGATTGATGTTTACGTCTATTCCGCGTGCAAAGTCAATCATTCGTTTTGCGCTTTCTGGACTTGTATTCTGGTTATGAAGAAGGGCAGCTTCGAGGGTTACTCGGCGTCCTGTTTTTTTAGCGTAATAATCAATGGCCTGTCTTAATTCTGGTAAAGGATTTCCTTTCTGTACCGGCATAATCTGTTCGCGAAGTTCAGGATCTGCAGTTGTCAGTGAAACTGCAAGACGGATAAAAGGACCATTGTCCGCTAAATCGTAAATTCCCTTGATGATGCCGCAGGTACTTAAAGTAATTCTTCTTGTAGAAAGGTTTCGTCCGTCATCTGAAGAAAGAATTGAAATGGCTTTTCTGATACCGTCAAGGTTCATCATCGGTTCACCCATTCCCATAAAGACAATATTGTCGAGATTGCCGGCTTCTTCTTCAAGATACATGAACTGTTCGATGATTTCACCTGCCGTAAGATTTCTGGCAAGTCCCAAAGTTCCTGTCTGGCAGAAGGCACACTTCATGGCACAGCCGGCCTGGCACGAAACGCAGGCTGTTTTACGGTCATTTTTATCGGTAAGGAGAACTGTTTCGATGAACAGTCCGTCGTTAAGTTTAATCTGAAGTTTGATTGTTCCGTCAGGGTCTTTTAATACCTGATTTACGGTAGAGGAGCGGACAACTGCTTTTTCTTCAAGGAATTCTCTAAGTTCCTTAGAAAGATTCGTCATCTGAGAAAAATCAGTTACATGAGAATATATCCATTTAAAAATCTGTTTGCCTCTGAACCCTTGAGAAATCTGCAATGAGTCAGTAATTTCTTTTGGAGTGAGGCCTGTAAGAGGAATCTTTTCCATAAAGTTAATATACTAAAATATTAAAGCTTATGAAAGTGATTTATTGTTTTTAAGCTTTTCCATAGCTTCGTTGATAGCCTGGCTTCTGATTCCCTGTTTCTGGAAACTTTCAAGAGTTTCAATTGCCTTCTGACGCTGTTTCATTTTGAGATAGCTGTCTGCAAGGTCAATGTAAAGTCTGTAGTTCTTTGGATCATTTCTGATAAGGGCACTGAGGCGTTCAACACTTTCTTCGTAGCGGCCTTCACCTTTACAGATTAAAGCAAGTCCGAGTGCTGCATAAATATCAAAGTCAATGTTCATTGCTTTGTTGTAATATTCAGTTGCAGTTTTGTAATCTCCAGTGTTTCTGTAAGCATCGCCTGCACGTGTCAGGATAACTTTATTTTTAGGATCGATTTCGAGGATTTTGTTCCAGTATTCAACAGAACGGTACTGCTGGTTCATACCGCGGTAACAGTCAGCAAGACCGAAAAGGGCATAGAAGTTTTTAGGATCTGCTTCAAGTGCTCTTTCGAAGTAATAAACACCTTTGTCGAAAGTCTTGAGCTTTCTGTGACAGTTTCCGATTGAAGTCAATACACGGATATCTACTGCGGAATCATTAAGTTCCATCATTTTTGTCCAATAATACTGGGCATCACGATATTCCTTAAAGTCGTAGTGAAGGTGACCAAGACCAATCAAGGCATATGGATTGTTTTCTTCCATATCAAGTACTTTTAAGTAAAGCTGCTTTGATTTTTTGAAGTCACGGATTTTTCTGTATGCATCAGCAACACGTGTAAGAACTGTAATGTTTCTGTCATCATGAACAAGATACTGTTCCCAGATTGTGATTGCTTTATGGTACTGATTTAATGCCTTGTAACAGTCAGCAAGACCGAAAAGGGCATAATTATTTCCAGGATGGAAAGAAAGACACTTTGAATAATATTCAATTGCCTGCTGATAGTGATTCAACTTGCGTTCTGAATCACCAAGACCTACAAGAGCGTAATTGTTATTGCTTTCAATATCAAGAATTTTACTGAATTCAGCTTTTGCATCATCAATTTTGTTTTCTTTTAAAAGCTGGTATCCTTTTTTTGAAAGGGTAGAAATTTCATCGGATTGAGCGTTTTCAAGATCTTTTGAAGCATCAAACATATCAATTTCTGGTGTCTGATCCAAGGTGCCTGTAACTTTTTCGTTTGACATATTTTTACATCTCCTGTATATTCGGGCTGCAATGGTTAGTATATATTTTTTTTAATTGTCCTGAATAATCATAGACAGTGTCTTTGCAATTTTATCATATATCGGCTCAGTCTTTCTTGTATTGTGAGCCAGTAAATAAAGCTTTAGTGCTTTCAATTCCTGTTTTTTTTCTACGTATGTATCAGCAACGCGGGTGAGTCCGTCCGAATAGCCGGTAGTAATAAAAATTCGGCGGGCACCTTCTATATTGCCTTCATTAAAGAGTACATTGCCTTTGCGGTTTAAAATAACCTTCTGTTCAGAGGTAAGTGAAGTTACAGGCTGATCAGTAACTTTGATAAAGCCTTCAGGAATCTGCTTTTCCACCAGAAGAGATTCGAATTCTTTTTTCATATAAATTTCCTTTTGAACTGAATAAATGGTAACATATTTTTAAGATATGTCAAGATGAAATTTGAATGTAATATTAAAAATAGCTTAAGGTTTTAAGAATTATTAAACTTTGTAAGTGTAAAAATCAACGATTGAACGTCCGTAGATTCTTTGGTCGACGCGCTTAAGATTTCCGATTTCATCTGGCATAAAATGCTCTTCAGGGCGGTGTACCATAATTAATCCACCCTGGTTCAGAAGTTCCCTCTGACCGGCTTCTTCGACAAGCTGTTCATGAAATTTATAAGGGAATGGCGGATCAAAGAAAATGTAGTCAAATTTTCCCTTGCATCTTTTAAGAAACAGTTCAACTGCCATAAAATGACAGTTAATTTTTACGCCCATTTCTTTTTCTGTAATTGAAACGTTGTCGAGTACAGTTTTTACCTTGATTTTATCTTTTTCGCAAAGTTCAACGTGAGTAGCACCTCTGGAAACAGCTTCGATTGCTATAGTTCCCGAACCTGAAAAAAGGTCTAGCCAAGATTTTCCTGCTAAATCCCCGAGAATTGCAAAAACTGATTCGCGCATTCTGTCCATGGCAGGTCTGATGACTCCGTCAGGACATTTAATTGTTCTACCTTTTAAGTTACCGCCAGTAATTCTCATAATTATCTTTTCTTTGTGCTTGAAACGTTCAATGACCAGTAAACTGCATCATGTACAATCTTTGCATTTTCTTTTGCATAAGAGAAGGCATTTTTCTTTTCAGAACTGATAATGTATGGATCGGCACCTTTATCAAGCAGAAGTTTGATTACGTCTGTTGATTCATAATATTGGGCTGCATACATCAATGGTGTCTTTCCTTTATAAAGTGCATTGATTTTAACATTGAACTTAAGGAATTCACGGATAATGTCTTCAGGTCGTTCTTCTTTAAGGGCAGAAATGAATGCATCATGGATGTTTAATTTTTCCTTTACTGCTTCTGTCAATATAATAGAAAGAACATTCTTGTTCTGACAGTGAGCGGCTGCAATCTGAAGAACTGAAACGTTGTAATTAGACTTAGTATTGATTGATGCACCATATTCAAAGAGAAGGGTAACGATATTAGCTGATTTTGAATAACGGCACGCATACATTAATGGTGTCCATCCGTCTTTGTCTCGTGAATTCGGATTTGCACCCGATTCGAGAAGAATATAGCAGGTACGTTCATCATTGTTCATGATGGCATTCATAAGACGAGTACGGCCGATATTGTCAAGCGCATCAGGATTCTGTATAACACGAACTTTTGTTTCTTTAAGTGCTTTAAGAGTTTCTTCTTCAACTGTAGTGTCAGCTTCAATTTCATCGAAAAGGTATTCCGGTCGATTACTGTTGTAGTAATCGATTGCAGGAACTTCGATTGGAGAGGTAATTTCTGCTTCTTCCTGAGTTTCTGGAACTGGTTCAATTACTTCCGGTTCTGGCTGAGGTTCTGGTTCTGGAGCTGGCTCAGGCTGTGGTTCTGGCTGAGGCTCAGGTTCTGGAGCTGGTTCTGGCTCAGGTTGAGGTTCTGGGATTGGAACAGGAACTGGCGCAACAGGAACTGGCGCTGCTTCTACAACTGGTTCTGGTACTGGGACAGGTTCTGCTTCCAGTACTGGTTCGATTTCTGCTTCTGGAGCTGCAACTGGTTCGATTTCTGCGGCAGTTTTTGCAGGCTCTGGTTCTGGAGCTGGTTGAGGTTCTGGTTCCGGCTGAGACTCTGGCTCTGGAGCAGGCTGTGGTTCAGGAGCTGGTTGAGGTTCAGGAGCTGGTTGAGGTTCAGGAGCAGGCTGTGGTTCTGGTTGAAGTTCTGGAGCTGGTTGAGGTTCTGGTTCTGGCTGAACTTCTGGTTCAGTTTCTTCAACTGGTGCTTCTTCAGTTTCTAGAGCTTCTTCTGGAGTTTCCTCTGCTGCTTCAGCTTCTTCTGCTGCTTCAGCCTCTGGAGTTTCTTCGACTACCGGTTCTTTTTCTGGAACAGGAAGTTTTGAATCTGGTTCCTGCTTGACAGATGCAGGGTCAACCGTATATTCACTTAAGAGTCTGTAAATTGAAGGCTTATCTTTTGCGTAGTCAAAACAGGTTTTGCCGTTTTTGTCTTTCATTGTGATGCGGCGGATTTTTCCTGCTTTGGTAAAGACATTGTAGTTAATCATCCGTTTTATGATTTTTGCCTTTGTTCCATGATTACATGCAATCATGATTGCTGTCTGATCGTATTTGTTTTTTAAGTCAGGACTGCATCCTGCTTTGAGAATGTGATCAATAATCTTGTCGTTGCAGCCGTACATGATGGCAAGCATTAAAATTGAATTGCCGTCGCTGTCAAATTTGAGACCGGCAAGTTCGGGAGACATTGTCAGGATTTTCTTGACTTGGACTTCAGAAGTTGCTTTAACTGCTTTCAGAAGATTTTTTTTAGTATAGGAGAAAGCTGATGCTGATAATAGTAAAGCCGTTAAAACAGCTGTTATACGCTTAAATGTCTTCATAGTATCTATTATATATGCCAAAATACACGGGGTCAAGTATTGACTTATTCAACTTATAAATGATAATATTTTCAGAAGTTATTTACTATAACGGATTCAATTTTTATTATTTATATAAGGAGTTCCCATGTCAGGACACAGTAAATGGGCAACCATTAAACACGCAAAAGGTTTGGCAGATGCTAAACGTGGTAAGATCTTTACAAAATTCATTAAGGAAATTTCTATCGCAGCTAAAATGGGCGGTGGAGATCCAGATTCAAACCCACGTCTTCGTACAGTAATCATTAAAGCTCGTGCAGCTAACATGCCAAAAGACAACATCGAACGTGCTATCAAAAAAGGTACAGGTGAAGATGGCGGAGCAGCATACGAAGAACTCGTATACGAAGGATACGCACCAGGTGGAGTTGCAGTAATGGTTGAAGTACTTACAGATAACCACAACCGTGCTGCTGCTGACGTTCGTAACATCTTTACAAAACTCGGTGGAAACCTCGGTTCAACAGGTTCTGTAAGCCGTATGTTCCAGAGAAAAGGAACAATCGAGCTTGATGCTGAAAAAGTATCAGAAGACGAAGTAATGGAAATCGCTCTCGAAGCAGGTGCAGATGACGTTGTAAATGAAGACGGAGTTATCACTGTAACAACAACTCCAGATGCATTCACTGCAGTAGCTGATGCTCTTTCTGCAAAAGGTATCGAAACACTTTCAGCAGACGTTGGACTTGTTCCAGATGCTTATACACCAGTTGATAAAGATACAGCTGCTAAAGTTCAGAAAATGATCGACCGTCTCGAAGACAATGATGATGTTCAGAACGTATACCACACAGCTGAATTCCCAGATGACTTCGAACCAGAAGAATAATTTATTTTAGATTTCTAAGATAAGGATCCTGCTTTCGCAATGCGAGGGCGGGATTTTTTTTGCATTGAGGCAAAAAAAAGACTTTCCTAAAACAGGAAAGCCTTTTGAATAAATAAAATATTATTTACGGAAAAAACTAAAAGTTATATGCACATCCAAGGTAAATCACACCTGCAGAAGTGCATACATTTTTCTGTTTGTCAGAAATCTTGTTAATTTGACTTCCTGATTTAGATTCAGTTGTTACACGGTCAGCCCAGTTAATTGTAAGTCTGTATCCAGCTAAAGGTGAGAACTGTTTTGTAGGAAGGAATTTTGCCTGAAGGTCAAATGCGATTCCACAGCCTGAGAAGTGAAGGCCAAAATCTGTTACATTATTTTTTGTCCAGTAAGAGTCATCAATCATCCATGAGAAACCGAACATTCCGTTAAAGTGAACTACATTATTAAGTTTGAAGGTAGCAGCTGGTCCGATGATAAAGTTAAAATGATATGCTGATGCTTTATTACCGAAATCAACTTTATTACCGTTAAGTTTGTAAGTAGAAGTTCCACCAATGGCAGCATCAAATCCACTCATAAATCCAAAATTGAACTGTTTGTTAATATCGTAAAGGAACCATGCTTCAGCACCGATTACGAAAGCTGTTGAACCAACTTCAATTTTCTGATTAGTATCTGTTGTGTAAGTTGCAGAATTAAATCCAATACCAGTATGAAGCTGAACTTCCTGTGAAAGTGAAGGCTTAGCAAAAGCGGCTCCACAAGTAATAAGTGCAGCTGCAATAATTAAAGACAATTTTTTCATATAAACTCCTGAATCTATTATTAATATAGTTTAGTTTTTTAATCAAAAAGTGTCAAATAAAAATCAGGTTTTAAATATAGAGTAAAGTTGTTGAAAAAAAATACTATACAAAATATAATAGGATTATGGCAAAGAAACTTGCAGGTTTTGAAACTCTTCCTGGGTCGCAAACTGCTGCAGAATCAAAACATAAAAAAATCTCATCAAAAAATTTCCGCCGCATTATAGGAATTGATCCCGGCCTTGCAAATACCGGCTTTGGAATCATTGACTATTATAACGGCCGCTACAGAATGGTAAGCTACGGTTGTATTTCAACAAAAGCAGATATTCCGCACGGCGAGCGCCTTCTTACTATATATAACAGACTTCAGGCAGTCATTGACGAGTTTAAGCCTTCAGAAGCCGGAATGGAAACTCTTTATTTTGCAAAAAATGTAAGTTCTGCGATGGGGGTTAGTGAAGCGCGTGGGGTAGTTTCTCTTTGTCTTGCCCAGAACTGTATCTCTCTCGGGGAATATACGCCTAACCAGATTAAGAAGGCCGTTACCGGAAATACAACAGCAGATAAAGAACTTGTGCAGAACTTTGTAAAACTGCTTTTAGGGTTGGAGGAAATTCCACGCCCTGATCATGCAGCCGATGCCTTAGCGGGTGCGATTACGCACGTACATTACGGGCGCACATAAACTTCGTTTCTTTACACGCAGGAATACTATCCTGCGCCATGATAATTCCACAAAGAACAATAAAATGCTATAATATAATTATGTTCAATTCGTTAACCGGCACTATTACAGGCAAATTTTCTAAACAGGTATTTTTAGACACTCATGGCATTGAATGGGACCTTTGTGTTCCTGATTCTAATCTTGATATGCTCCCGACTGTTGGAAGTGAAGCTAAGATTTATGTCTGGCTGCAGCACACTGAACAGCTTATGAGTCTTTACGGTTTTGCAAGTGATGATGAACGTTCAATATTCCTTGACCTTTTAAAAGTTGACGGCGTCGGACCTAAGGGCGCCCTTAAGATAATGAGTTCTGTTTCGTCAGTACGACTGATGGATATACTTGAACGGGGCGACCTTGAACTTCTAGAAAAGATTCCGGGCGTCGGAAAGAAAACTGCCGGCAAGATGATTCTTACCTTAAAAGGAAAACTCAAGCTTTCAGAAACTTCTGGTACTACAATCAAGGTTCCGAAGAACAGTCCTTACGGCGACGTTATTGCGTCCCTTGTATCAATGGGCTACGAAAAGAAAAATGTTGAAACAAAAATTGCAGAGCTTGTTGAAGCACTTTCTGCAAGTGCAGATTTTGAAACAAAGAGTCAGAAAGACAAAGAAGATATTATTTTCAGAAAAGCAGTTGTTGCACTTTCATAATGCAGAAAAGAGGAATTAAAAATGGCAAAGAAAAATGAAGAAGACTTTTCTGCAATTGTAAGGGCAGACTTAAGGGATTCGTTTGACGATCAGGATTCAAACCTCCGTCCGAAAATGCTGAACGATTTTTTAGGACAAGAAACTGTAAAGAAAAATCTTTCAACCTTCATTCAGGCTGCCCGTCAAAGACAGGAACCTTTAGACCATCTTCTTTTGATCGGACCTCCGGGACTTGGAAAAACTACACTTGCTCAGATTACAGCTCACGAGCTCGGTGTTGACTTTAAGGTAACATCAGCTCCAGCTCTTGATAAACCGAAAGATCTTGCAGGAATTCTTTCTACAATCACAGAAAGAACAGTTTTCTTTATCGATGAAATTCACCGCTTAAAACCTGCAATTGAAGAAATGCTTTACATTGCGATGGAAGATTTTGAACTTGACTGGATTATCGGTCAGGGAGCTGCGGCTCGTACGGTTCGCATTCCGATTCCTCCGTTTACATTGATTGGCGCTACAACAAAAGCCGGCAGTGTAAGTTCACCTTTGAGAAGCCGCTTCGGATTTATTCCGCGCTTTGAATTTTATACTTACGAAGAACTTGCTTCGATCATCAAGCGAAGTGCCTCAATTCTTGATGTTAAGATTAACGAAGATGCAGCGCTATCTTTAGCACAGTGCTGCCGCGGAACTCCTCGTGTTGCTAACAGAGTGCTCCGCCGAATGCGTGACTTTGCACAAGTTGAAGGTTCTGATGTTATTACATCCAAAATCGTAAAAGAAGGACTTTCTCGTCTTGAGATTGACGAAATCGGTCTTGAAAAATATGACCGCGAGATTCTTCTTTCAATTATCCAGAACTTTGGCGGCGGACCTGTAGGGGCTGAAACTCTTGCAATTTCAATCGGTGAAAGCATGGACACCCTTGAAGATTACTACGAACCATATCTTATTCAGTGCGGTTTGATTCAGCGTACTCCAAGAGGAAGAATTGTTACTGACAAGGCTTACGAACACCTCGGGCTTAAAAAAAGTTCCAATGCAAATAATCAGGCAACCTTGTTTGATACTTAAGATTTTTGCATCAGAAACTAAACTTTTATTTTTAATTTGAATTACTAAACAGGAATATATATGAAAACCAGTGACTTTTACTTTGATTTACCAGAAGACTTAATCGCACAGCATCCGTCAGGAGTTCGCGGCCAGGATAAGCTTATGCACCTTGACCCGAAAACCGGTAAGGTTGAACATTTTATGATGGACAATCTTCCGGACCTGATTACTCCAGATACCTTGATGGTATTCAATAACTCAAAGGTTCGACGTGCGCGCGTTTACGGAATTAAAGAAACTACAGGTCGCGAAACTGAGTTTATGTTTTTGAACTCAATCGACAAAGAATGCTGTATCTGGAACACAATGGTAAAGTCAGCAAAAAAACAAAAGCCAGGAATGAATTACAAGTTTCCGGATGGAACTGTAGGTCAGATTGTTGATGTAGAAGGAAATGCCGGTACAGAATTCCGCGCAATAAAATTTGATTTTGTAATTGACGAAGCCTGGTTTGAAAGAAACGGTCATATTCCGCTTCCGCCATATATCAAGCGCGGTGACACAGAAGAAGATTCTGAACGCTACCAGAATGTTTACGCAAAAGAAACAGGTAGTGCTGCATGTCCTACAGCAGGGCTTCACTTTACAGATGAAATGCTTAAGCGCCTTGACGAAAAAGGAATCGACCGCTGCTTTGTTACATTACATGTAGGACTTGGAACCTTCCTTCCTGTCCGCGAAGAAGAAATTGAAAATCACAAAATGCATGAAGAATATTACACAGTTCCGCTCGAAACTGCAGAAAAAATCAATAAGGCAAAAAAAGAAGGACGTTCAATTTTAGCTGTAGGAACTACATCGGTGCGCACACTTGAATCAGTCGGACAGAGAATTATTGCTTCAGGAAAAAAGCCGGGCGACAATGATGAATGGGTAATTCCTGGAACTTCATCTACAAGCATCTTTATGTATCCGGGCTACAAGTTCAATGTAGTAGACCAGATGTTTACAAACTTTCACACACCAGAAAGTACACTCATCATGCTGGTAAGTGCCTTTGCCGGTAAAGAAAACATCATGAACGCTTACAGCCAGGCCGTAGAAAAACGTTACAGATTTTTTTCTTACGGCGACTGCATGCTCATTAAGTAAGTTCGTGAAGGGAATGAGCTATAAGGTTTAAGAACTGCTGCTTGAGAATCGGATCGTATTCAACGCCTTTTGCGGTTTCATCAAAATCACGGCTTGCAGTTTCAATAAAGTCATGAATTTTTGACTGTGATAATGGAAGTCTTATTCCTAAGAAGTTTGTCTCAAGCTGTTTGCTCTGAAAAATAAACGGACCGGAAAAACACAATCTTAAGTTTATCAGAATATTTTTTTCAGTTTTTGCAAGAAAGCAGAACGAAGCTGAATCTGCTGTAATTTTATGTGAAGGTCCGAGTCTTTTAAAAATTTCAACATTCCAGTCTTTTGTTGGAATCCTTACGCTTACCAAAACAGATTCAGGAGAGGCTGTGTCGAGTTTTGTTACAGGAATAATATCAAAGCTTTTCTGATTCTTAAATTTTAGTGAAGCATCAAGAACCGCAAGCGGTGCGATAAGCGTAAGACGTGGATCTTTTGCCATAATGTTTCCACCGAGAGTAGCCATATTTCTTACCGCATGATTTGAAATCGAAGCCAGTGCTTCATAAAGAATGGAAGGAAGATAATTTGGTCCCAGGTGCAGCATATTGTTCAAGGTAACGGCAGGTCCAAAATCAATAAAGCGTTCATGTTTATCAATGAAGGTTAATTCTGAATTGTTTCTTATTGAAAGGAATTTTTCAGGAAAGTCAGTAATGTAAGTACCGCCACCGATGATTTTAAGATTACTGATTGTCTTTAACTGAAAGAGAATATCATTAATTGTTTTTGCAGTAAAAATGTGATGTTTATCAGCAGCCATGTTATCTTAATTTTTCCTTGTTAAAATGAATTGAATAAGCATATAAGATACCATTTATAAGAGCATTCTGTTCAACACAGCAATCGTTGATTCTGCTTGTTATTGCAGAAATTTTTTCGCGTGTGGGTTCTGTCATTGAACTCAATATTTCGTAGGCAAGAAAAATCTTACCTGCGTTACAATAACCGCAGAGCGAAATTCCTGCTTTTTCAAAACCCTTCATGATATCTGCATATGCTTCACTTTTTGAAAAATATTCAAGAGTTGTTATCCTTGCGCCCATAACAATACCGACAGGAATGTGGCAGCTTGGAACTGCTTTGTTATCAACCAGAACATAACAGGCACCGCAGCTTGTTGAAAGACAGCCATGCTTTACAAGATTAAAATTAACCATGCGTAAAACATCTGCCAGCATTTCTGCTGGATCTGATTCGATAACACAGTCTTTATCATTTATAGTCAGCTGAATTTTCATTTAGAAATCATCTCCTTAAAGAAATTCTGAGGCTTAACTGGAATAGTATTAATTTCATGACCAATTGCCTGTGAAAGAGCACTTGAAAATGCTGCAGGAAGAATTCTTGAAATAAGACCATCAATCTGTTTAGGATCATTTTCTGACTGCACGAATAAAACCGAAATCTTGTCGCATTTTAATGCTTCATCTTCAACAATTTCAGAAAGCGCATGTTCGATTGAAAGTTTAACAGAATTTTCTGCAACCTTCGGAATTCCGATTTTTCCTGCACTGATGATTGCATTGATTTTTTTAATGTAAATTTTATAAGTGTATGGATTAAGTTCAAGATCCATAATCAGGGTTCCAAATGAGCTTGTAAAGAAAGGAACGCCTGAAAATTTTTCTTTGTTCCATACACGTTTTTGTGGAGCTGTAAAACCTTTGACAGAAGAAATAGGAAGCGGTTTTTTAAAGCGTTTTGACTGAATGTCCAGACAGCATTTTTTCAAAAGGTAAGTCATTACCGAAATGTTTGAATAAACATTTTCAGGAACAGAAAGTTCATCGTGAATGTCAAAATTGCTGTCCAGTTTAATCTGCTTAGGATCAAGCTCAAGAATCTGAGCTGCTGTATTTTTCCAAACTTCAAGAGTCCACGAAGAAGGTGCAGGTGCATGAATTACAAGAGTTCCGTCACTTTCAAGAGTTGCTTCCATTTTCTGGTTAGAAGCATAAATATTGCTTCCGTAATAACCGATACCGTTAAACCCGCAGGCAAGTCCGATTCCCCTCAAAGGAAAGTTTTCAATGTTTTCAAAATCAACTTTTCTGTCTAAAGATTCAAGACGGTACGAAATAAACTTACGGTTCAAATCGGTTTGGCGTACAATTGCCGCAAAGCCTTCACGTACTTTTTCATTTGAAAAACTGAAGGGCATTGAAAACTTTCTTTCAAAGTTTTTCATGCGGATTTCGTCAGGAAGAAAGCCTGTAACATGACAGATTTTTTGCATCTGATTTTCAATTGCAAAAAACGCCTGCGAATCTATACATTCAATGTTGAAAGAAACTGGCGCGTTGTTTGATTCATATGCCTTTGCAATGATTTCAAGATTGCGAACGGAATAAATATTGTTTGCCGCAATTACAAGGCGGTCAAGAATTTCTGCTGCAAAAGGGTTGTGATAGCCCGAATCAAGTTCAATCAGAATCTGAGTTGCTTCAATAATCGCGTCCTTCTTTCTGATAGAACTTCTGATTTTTATTGAAATAGGGCTTTTTTTAGTTAAGAATGCATAGTGTTCTTGTCTTGAAAGAACAAGAAGGACAGGTTTTCTTGTCTTTATTGCAACAAGTGAAGCCTGGATTGCATTAACAGTATTTATCCAAATAGTGTTTGTATGAGGCCCGGAAGAAATTGTTTTTCTAATGACAACTTCACTTGTCTTTAAACCAAATACGCGTTTGACGTTTTCCTGAAGGTGTTTAGGCCATTGTGTCGGTGTTGAGATTGTTAAAATATCTTTGTCAAAAATACAGAAGGCTCCGTTTGTTTCATTGCATGAAGGAGCATTTAAAACTGAAGTCCATACACCTTTTACGTCAAAGTTTTTCTTTGAAAAAAGCTTTGAAAATTCTTCAGGTTTTTGAGCTTTTCCGTTTCTTATAAAACGCTGGGCATAAGGATAGTCTTTTTCCTTGTTTTTAGCAGCAGGCTCTTTGAAAAACTCAATTGTAATGTTTTTTTCGAGTTCCTCTAATTCCCTGAAATCAGGACCTGCAAGAATACCGTAAGCCTGGCCCTTGTAAAAGATTTCTTTGTCAGCAAAGATTTCTGTCTGAACATCAAGGGTTTCTACATAATTCTGTTCACCAAAATCGCGGGCAGTATAAAAGAAATAGCCTTCAGGTAAGGAACCGCATGTAATGGCTTTGATTTTACCTTTGCCTGTCATGCTGCGGACTATCTTTGCATAAATCATTCCAGGAGCAGAAAGGTCACTGTAATAAGTTTTCGGAAGCTGAGAATATAACTGTGGAATTTCGTCTTTAACAGCCTTTGCGGCTTTTGCAGTTGTTTTTTTAGCCGGCATAATTTTCCATTCCTATTTTTTTGACTGCATCAATTGTCATATAAGCCATTTCTTCTGTCATGTCTGGCCACAATGGCATTGAAATTGTTCTGATAAAATGATCTTCTGCGTTCGGATAATTTTCTTTTGTAAAAGAGGAATCAAGTCCCTGCCAGTAGCTGAAGTGGAAAAGCGGAATGAAGTGCATTGAAATTCCGATGCCACAGGTCTGAAGCTGTTTTGAAAAATCATCACGGTCAATTTTTAATTTGTCGAGCTTGAGGCGGAGCAGATACAGGTGCCATGCATTTCCCTGGCAATCAGGTGGAATTTCTACGAAGTCCAGTTTTGAAAATTCCCTGTTGTAAATTTCTGCGATATGTTTTCGTTTCTCGTAAAATTCCTGTGTTCTTTTTAACTGAACTCTTCCAAGCGCACTTAAAATATCAGGCAGATTGAATTTATATCCGGGCGCAACAATGTCGTACATCCAGCTGGCTTTTGGAGAAGTGTATCTGTCCCAGGTTGTGCGGTCCATACCGTGGAGGCGCATCATCTGCATGTTTTTAATAAGAGCAGGCTCCTTTGCACAGATCATTCCGCCTTCTGCAGTTGTCAGAGGCTTTGTAGCGTAGAAAGAAAAAACACCGGCATCGCCGATAGTTCCCGCATAGCCCATGTCCGTAAGGCTTGGAAAAGAATGAGCTGCGTCTTCAATAACTTTAAGGTTGTATTTTTTTGCAAGCTCCATGATTTTTTTCATATTGCAGACAGTACCTGCAATGTGTACAGGGACGATTGCGGAAAAATTATATTTGTGTGTTTTTTCGTTTTCTTCAAGAATTTCTTGAATTTTATCGGCGTCGATATTATACGAATCTTTTTCAATGTCACAGAAAACAACATCAGCACCTAAATGCTTTGCACAGGCAGCCGTAGAAACAAAAGTGTAGGGCGTTGTAATGACATGAGTGCCGGCCTTTACGCCACATGCATGCATTGCAAGAATCATACCGCTTGTATTTGAGTTTACTGCAAGGCTTTGAACATTATTGTTTACCACAGAAGAATTCATAAAGTTTGAAAATTCTTTTTCAAATTCAAGAGTAACGTTTCCGGTAGTAAGCCAGCCTGAACGAATTACATCGAGAACAGCTTTTTCTTCTTCTTCGCTGATTGATGGTTTTGAAAATGGAACTTTTAATTCTGTGCTCATAATTATTTCCCTTTCTTGTTATAAATCAGATTATAAATCAGAAGATTCTTCCGGTTTTAATTCTGGAATTACTTTCTGCAGGATTTCACGTAAAAGGCCTGCATTTCTGTATTTAGTAAAATCTGTTTCAGAGGAACTGATACAGATTTCTTTAAGCTCTTCCAGCAGCTTATCAAGATCAAAGTTCAAAGGAAGTGCTTCCATTTTGAGAAGCTTTGCATATTCTGTCGGCTGAGGATTTTCCTCTTTAAGCCATAAAGGTTCTGTAAGTCGTTCACCTTTACGGACACCGGTAAACTGGATTTCGATATCCTTGTTAGGTTCATGACCGCTGAAGGTAATGATGTGTTCAGCAAGATCCTTAATCTTAATCGGTTCTCCCATATCAAGCAGGTATGAAAAACCATTCTGACCAATACCGCCAGTCTGTAAAACAAGAGAACAGGCTTCTGGAATTGTCATAAAAAAGCGTTCCATTCCAGGATCAGTAACTGTAACAGGACCGCCGTTTTTAATCTGTTCCATAAACAGCGGAAGAATTGAACCACGTGAGCCAAGAACATTGCCGAAACGAACGAACATAAAATCCTGTTTTTTATCTTTAACCTTGTCTGCAGCCTGGAGCAGAAGTTTTTCCGAAAGGAATTTTGAAGCTCCGTAAATTGAAACCGGGCTGACCGCTTTATCAGTTGAAATAAGAACAAATTTCTTAACCCCGAATTCAATGCTTGCATCAAGAAGGTTTTTAGTTCCGAACACGTTGTTCTCAATTACCGCAACTGGATTTTCTTCCATAAGCGGAACATGCTTGTAAGCTGCACAATGGAAAATAACGTCACACTTAGTATGAGAAATAATGTAGCGCACATATTCCCTGTCTTTCATGTCTCCAATAATAGGAACGATAGTTGCTTTTTCGCCGACACCTTCAGTCTGTAAAAGACGAAGTTCGCGGTTTATCTGATAAATGGAATTTTCACCGTGCCCGAAAAGGTAAAGTCGTTCAGCACCGCCGGAAAGTAACTGACGGGCAAGTTCGGAACCGATTGAACCGCCGGCACCTGTAATTAATACGCGTTTTCCTCTAAGGTAGGAGAGGCTTTCTTTAAGAGAAATAGTAACGGGAGTTCTTCCGAGAATATCAAGCGGGTCAATTTCACGCGTCTGAACAAAGTGGGCTGTTCCGTTTACGACCTGACTTATGCTTGGAAGAATTTTAATGTGTTTGAATCCGCTTTTAGTTAGAACCTCATAAATTTCTTTGATTCTTTCAGCTTTTGCAGTAGGAATTGCGATTACCGCTTCGCTTGCTTCCGGAGAGTTTAATATGGAAGTAACATTATCAATTGGTCCAAGAACAGGAATACCGTCAATCTTTTTACCGATGAGCTCTTTGTCATCATCAAGAAAAGCGGCAATGTTGCCAAATACCTTTTTTCGTTTAATATCATTGGCAATCATCTGACCGGCAAAACCGGCACCAATTATGTAAAATTGAGAAGTCTGCTGTTTAATCATTTATAAATAAGTTCAAAAAAGAACTTTCCCCACCTTACAATAATAATAACATACAATATTCCTTTCTTCAATTTGATTTTAAGGTGAATTTGTAAAAACATTTCACTAAACAAAAAATCTGGAATTCCGATATTCAAAAAGTAGAAAAGGTAATTTTTACCTGGGAAAAACGGAGTTTTTCATGAATTTTATTAAAAAAAGCCTGATTTTAATGACTCTTCTGGCGGGAAGTTTTGTAAGTGCAAAATCTTTTTCGCTTCAGATAATTCAAAAAAATGGCTCAGAAACAGTTGTATATGAAGCTTCATATATGATTGAACAGACAATCATGGATTATTTTTACGAGAATATGTACATCGTTTCAAATAGTCCTGTAATTATTCAGAAAAAAGGCGAAGACATTTCGGCTGAACTGCAGAAAGCTTACGATGCGGCTCAGGAAGGTTCCCTTGATTATTTAATAGAAGCTGAAGTTTTTTATAACTTAAGTGATTCAAATAATCCAGAAGAAGCTCTTTTGCAGAATATTGATAAAATTGAATGGAAAGTAGTTTCCCTTCAGACAAAAAAAACTCTGGTAAAAGGAAATGCCGTACCAGGAAAAAAATTCAGAAATGATGACGACGGTTTGTTTTATTTTTCAAACGAACTTGCAGAACATATAAAAGAACAGATTGAATTGAAGGGTGGTCGAAAATGAAAAAATTATTCAATTTATTAGTAGTATTATTTACCGGGATGGTAATTGTTTCAGCAAGCCCATCACTTGATGGAAGAGCTGTAGTTGCTGACAAAGGTATGTTACCTTCAGGACTTTTTGCAAAAACTGTAGGTTATTTGCCGGGGGACAGTATTTCAATTACAAATCCATCAAATGGTCAGGTAATTGATATTCTTGTTATTGGATCACTCGATCCATCAGAAGGTGTTGCTGTCCTTTTAAGTTCAGAAGCAGCAGACAGCCTTAACATTAAGAAAAACTCAAATATGCTTGTAAAACTTACAAAGCGTACCGGAGAACTTGATGAAAATGCAAGCGGTTCATGTATTATTGCAAAAGAAACTGCCCCTGTAAAAGAAACAGTAACTGAAAAAGAAAACGAACCAGAAGAAGAACCTGAAGAACCAGAAGAAGAACCAGAAACTGAAACTGCTTATGAATCAGATGAAGATGCAATTTTCGAAGATGAAGACGAAATCCAGGAAGAAATTGCAGAAACTGAAGAATCTAAAGACGCTGAAGATTCAGAAGAAACTATTCCAGAAGAAGCAGAAGATCCAAAAGAAACTATTCCAGAAGAAGCAGAAGATGATTCAGTAATTTCTGAGGTTCTTGAATATGATGAAGATGTTCCAGAAGAAGAATTCATCGACGAAGAAGAATCTGTTGAAGAAGAAGAACTTCTTGAAGAAGAACTTCCTGAAGAAGCTGAAGATTCAGAAGAAACTGAAGTTGTTGAAGAAACAGAAGAAGTTGAAGAAGAAACAGAACCAATTGAAGATGACTATGTAGCTCCAGAAGAAGAATCAATCGAAGAAGAAGAACTTCCTGAAGAAACTGAAGATTCAGAAGAAACTGAAGTTGTTGAAGAAGAAACAGAACCAATTGAAGATGACTATGTAGCTCCAGAAGCAGAATCAATCGAAGAAGAAGAACTTCCTGAAGAAGCTGATGATTCAGAAGAAACTGAAGTTGTTGAAGAAGAAGCAGAACCAATTGAAGATGACTATGTAGCTCCAGAAGCAGAATCAGTTGAAGAAGAAGAACTTCCTGAAGAATACGAAGAAGAAAAACCTGTTGTAGAAGACAACTATGTAGCTCCAGAGGAAGAATCAATCGAAGAAGAAGAACTTCCACCAGAAGAAGCCATCGAAGAAGAAGAACTTCCTGAAGAAGCAACTGTTGAAACAGAAGAACCTGCAGCAGAAGAACCTGCAGCAGAAGAACCAGAAGCTGAAACAGAAGAAGAAACTGAGGAATTAGAAACAGAAGCTGAAGAAGAAATCTCTAGCTCAGCCTTTGCTCCAGCAGTAGAATCAGTTGAAGAAGAAGAACTTCCTGAAGAAGAAGTAGTTGAAGAAGAAGAACTTCCAGAAGAAGAAATTGTTGAAGAAGAAGTAGTTGAAGAAACTGAAAATGATGACTTTGAAGCAATCGTGCTTGTACCTTCAGACAATAATCCACCAGAAACTGAAAAAGAATCAGAAAAAGAAACTGTAATCGAAAAATCAAAACTGGTTGAAAAGGTTGATGAAGTTGAAGAAGTTGTTGAAACAGAAAAAAATACACAAACAGTAACAGAAAAAGAAACTGTTAAGACAACAGAAAAAACTTCTAGCAAAATTAAAGAAATTACAAGCCTTGAAAAAGGTAAATGGTACATCCAGATTGCCGCATATAAAAATATTGATAATGTTAACGAAATTTACAGCAAATACGGTAAGAAATATCCAGTAGTTGTTGAAAAACGCGGTGACATCAGTGTAGTTATGATCGGACCTTTGAGTATGGATGAATACGGAACTGTATTGCAGAGATTTAAGGCATTCGGTTTCAAAGATGCATACGTAAAAAAAGGTAAATAAATAAAATAAAAGCAGCTGATAACTGCATAAAAAAGCCCTGACCGGTTGATGTGATTCAAGCAGGTCAGGGCTTTTTTTGTTTCGGGATGTTTGGAGATGGGGGGAATTGAACCCCCGTCCGAAAAAGCAACGCAGTTACGTCTACAGGTTTATCGGTGCGAGGTAGTTGTCGGGAAAAGGTAGCAGCACCACAAGCGTCATTTCCGTATTCTGATTTTAAGTCCCGCATAAAGATCAGACACATTATGCAGCAAGCCTTGGTTTGGTGACAGTATTCCCGATCGCTCAAAGCGGTGCCATCAGGATACCGGCTCAGCTACTTACGCAGCGAGAGCAAACTGTGAATTAGATTCGCCAGTTAATTTTTTTCGTCTGTTTAGGGAACAGGCAATGAATCCCACCTGCAATAAAAGCATCATCAAAATCGTCGAAACCGGTGCACCCCCGAAAAGTTTTATATATATTAAGATAGTAAAATATATACCAAAAGTCAATTAAATCCATTAAAGTTAAAGTTTAATCTGGTCATCCGTTTTATTATTATTAATGGCTTCATTTTCAGAATTGTTTTCTTCATTAAGTGAAATTCTTGAACTGAAGAACGCGAGACAGAATCCTGCTGCTGCACAAATAATGCTGATAATAAACTGAATTGCAGTCTGTTCAGTAAAAGGAATAATCAAATAAGCAGATCCGATAATAAGCCCTAAAATTACAGCGTATGTGTAACGTGGTGCAGCTTTAATTAATGAACTTATAAGTTTAGCACCAGCAAAAAGACCAACAAGGATTCCTAATCCAACAGGAACCAAAAGAATTATTGCTTGGATGATAGTGGACTTTGCCATTAAGCTAGAAATAGAAGAAATAATAATTGGATAAACTCCAATAATCAGCATAAGTAATGAGCCGCTGATTCCAGGAATGATCATTGCAAAAGCACCTAAAATTCCACCAATGAACAATTTTATACAAAGACCTGTATTAAGTTCTGGTAATTCGGCAGCAGCATTAACTGCAGATTTTGCATCCCCATAATTCTGCTGGAGTATTCCAAATGTAAGAATAAGAGCAAGACCTGAAATAACTGCAAGAATAAGACCTGCAATTTTTTTTGCAGAAAGTTTTTCGTTATGCTGAGTCTTAAAAGTATATCCTGCTAAAAGTGGAATACTTCCAATAATAAGACCTGTAAAGAAGAAATTTGTCTGAACTGGATAATAATTAAAAAGTGCTTTAATACCCTTGCTGAATAAAATAATTCCAAAGGCAATCCCTAAAAGAATTGGCAAAACAAATTTCCAGTTTTTAATAAGTTTCTTGATATTTAACGTAATTGCATTTACAAATTTGTCATAAATATTAAAAATTACAACAAGAGTTCCGCCAGATACACCTGGAATTACCTGTGCTATTCCAACAAAAATTCCAATAACAAATGTTTTAATCATTTCAATCATAAAATCTATTATATAAAAAAAAAGCCATTTACATCAATGTAAATGGCTCATCAAATAATTGAAAAATTATTAGTGTTTCTGCTGGAATCTCTTAAGCATAGCTACACCGTTTTTCTTTCCGTTGTAAACAAAGCCGCCGTCCCAGTATTCAAGAGCTGCAAAGAGGGCGTTACCACCATCCTGGTCATCACTCTGTTTTGTTCTGAATGAAACGAAGTTTGAAAGCATTTCGTAGTTCTGTTTGTGAAGTGCTTCAATACGGTTTCTGTTGAATTCATTCCATTTATCAAGGTCTTTGAATCCTTCACCTTCATCTTCAACGATAAGATGAGCGTGTGTAGGGCTGAATGAATACCAAACAGTTACTTTCTTGTTAACGTCACAGTTATTACCATGTTTTACAGCGTTCTTGATAACTTCTGAAATCTGCTGTTCAAGAAGGTTAAGATCTTTAATTTCTGTTGGTGCTGACTGTACAATCAACAAAGTAAAATATCTAATCTGACGGAAGTCCGAAGGGAATTCCTTTTTGAGCATGTTTGTTTTGTCGAACAATGGATCATTGTCGTCTGAGCGTAATTCTTTTAAAGTGTCCATTTTAGTTCCTCAATTAGTCTTTAATCATTAAGAGAGCTTCTTCAACGCTGTTAGCAATAGGAAAGTAGCCCATAAGTTTTGTAAGTTCAATAACCTTTTTAACAGATCCATGAACGTTAGAAATAGCGAATTTAAGATTCATCTTTTTCATTGTGGAACAGATGTAAATCAATGCACCAATTCCAGAAGAGTCGATGTAGTCAACCTGTTCAAGATTGATGATGAAGTTCTTAACATTTTTTTCAAGCATCTTCATTACCAATTCTTTGAGTTTGTAAGAATTGTACAAGTCCATTTCGCCATTTACATCGATAATGTAAATCTCTCCGTTTTTACGTATTTTAAGGTCCATAAAAGATCTCCTTCCCCTTATTTAATCTTGATAACCATTAATGACTGATCATCGTGTTGTGCGGCTGATCCGCAGAATTTTTTTACATCGTTCTTGATCTTGTTAGCAATTTCTTTACCATCTGATGAATGGTTAGCAATAATAACCTTTTCAAGATTAGCTTTTGTATACTGATGTCCATCTCCGTTCAATGCTTCGATAAGACCGTCTGTACATGTAATTACGATATCACCAGATTTGACTGATATCTCATTATCGGTATATTCAGTACTTTTCTCAACACCTATAGGTTCCTGGATTCCAGAAATTTCTTTAACTGTATTTGTTTCTGCGGAATAAATGAAAATAGGATTTGTTCCGCCCGAAGCATATTGAATCTTATTATTAACACTGTCATAGATAAGAAGGGCAACACTTGCAAAGTGGTCGATTGTATTGTTTTCTGAAGCAATACCTCTGTTAGCCCAGCTTAAAATAGTTCCTGCTGTCTGAGTTGTGTTGATGATGAGACGAAGCATAGCACGAAGCTGAAGCATTACGTTCATTGAGTTAAGACTCTTTCCTGTAACGTCTGCCATTACGAAAGAAATACGGTCTTTTCTTGAAACCATTACGTCGTAATAGTCACCACAAATATTTTCTGCAGGATTGAATACTGTACCAATTGAAAGTCCAGGAATTGCAGGAAGTTTTGCAGGTACAAGAGATTTCTGTACGTTAGTTGCAATTTCACCTTCTTTTGCAAGACTGAATCTGTCTACGATTTCGTTGTGAATTGATGTCGACATAATTGCAGAAGCAACAAATTCACCAAGGCGTTTAGCGCTGTCAAATTCCTGTTCTGTAAAATCGCCGTTAATAGGGTTCTTTGAAAGTCCGAGAACACCAACAGCTCTATCATTAACATAAAGCGGAATAAAAATATATGCGCCGCATTTAAGGAAGTCTTCATCTTTGTTCTGGAAAATTCTTGAATCTTTAGAAGGTTCATTAATCATTACCGGAACTTTTCCGTTAAGTACTTCGCCGAAAATATTTCCTTTTAATGGGAACTGCATATAGCGCATGTTCATTTCTACGCGCTGTTCTTTATGAGGAACATTTTCTGGAATTTCATATGGTGGAATGAATTTTCCTGAAAGGTTTTTTACGTTGAGAATATCCTCAAAGTCATCGAGAACTAATGAAAGTACACCGTCAGCATGTGTAAGTTCCATGATTTTCTTGCCGTAGCTGTCAAGAAGCGGTGTAAGCCCCTGAGGATTATTGAAGGATTCTGCCATTATATTGATGAACTGTCTGTTTACATCGAGAAGAGAAATGTCCTGGTCTTCGTAAACAATGTTCATGCGCTGCTGAATCAAGGTATTGTTATTGGCTGAACTGCCTTTTTTTGTACGGTCTTCTTTTTTCTGTAATGCTTTAAGTATTGCATAAGGTGTCATTAACAGAGATGCAAGTGTAAGCATAAGATAAAGGAATACAGGATCTTTTAAAAGATATGTAATTACTAAACCTGAAATTACAGAAAGAAGAGAAAGGAAAAATACAAAACTGACTTTTGCGGTTTTCCTTGCTTTAACTACAATGAGAAAAGCAAAGACAATAGTTGTTAGCCCTGCAGAAATCAGTAAAGGCAAATGTGCGTACTGGTTTAACAATTGTAAACTCCTGAAAAATTCTTATTTTAATTCTATCATAACAAATTCTAGCCGTCAAGAAAAATTAATTAATCTGACTGTCAGTGTTTTCACTGGAGATTGTGGAGTTTTCCATGTGATTCCTTAAAATAATTTTCTTGAACTTGTTTGTTATCCTGTGGAACAGGCCGGTTCCGTAAGTTTTTGTAAAACTCACAGCCATCTGGTCGATAGGGTAATCTTCTCCGAATTTGTGCTTGAGGTCGTCCCAGTATTTAATCATCCATACGTAAAGGTCCGAAATTGTTCGTTTCTTGAACTTTTTCATTACCTTTGCATCATTTATTACCTGAACGACAGGCATATATACCTTGTTGAACCAGGAAAGAATTGCATCCGGCATTGTAATTTCCTCTTCCTGATTGAGATTAAGGTAATATTTGTGTGTGAGAATGTGGTTATAAATTACGTCATACTGTCCGGCAGTTGTAAAATCGAGGCACCAGTAATCAGTAATGTCACCGAAACTTGTTTCTGAGTAGAATACGCGTTTTTCGTAGGCAATAATCTGCTGGAGAAGGTATTTCATTGAAACACCGGGCTTGAGCTTTATTTCACTCTGGAGGCTGATTACTTCTGCGTCAATAAACTCAATGCCGCGGGCTTTGGCAACTGAAATACGGTGATTTCCGTCGCGGGCAAAGTAAAGACCGCCAAGTTCATAAAGAGTGACAGGCGGTAAAATGATGTTCTGAAGGTGAGCGCGGTCGATGCTTTCCCAGCGGGCTTTAAGGTGCGCATTTTTAGGGAAGAACTGATTGTCAAAATCTTTATAGCGGCCTTCGCTTCCTACGATAAGGTTTACGGGAACTGCTTGCATTCCTTTGTAAGTTTCGTTGTTTGGTTTTAAAAGCTTCTTTAAGTCTGAAAGAGAAATAAGGCTTGCTTCTTCTGGTGTAAGGAAGTGCTGAATTCTATTAAAGAGGGCTTTATTTCTTGCTTTGTAAAAGTCGTCGTCAGTCTGCTGGCTGAATGATAATTCTGGCATTTTTACTCCGTAGTTTAGTCCACAATTACAGGAATGTCTGAAGAATCTGTAACTGGTAATTCAATTACATAATGACCGTAAGCATTTACGATGATGCTCTGGTCATATCTGGAAATGCGTGGTTCATTAAGGTCATAGAGATGGATATGGCCGTGAACCATAAATGTTGGTTTATATTTTTTTAAAAATCTATTGAAGACTTTAAAGCCTTTATGGCAGTTGTCTTCATGGTCATGAACATGCCTTGGAGTTGCATGTGTCAGGAAAATATCAAGATATCTTCCATATTTGATTTTATTCATTATTAGCTGAGGAACAAGCTTTAAAAGCTTGAACTTCATCTGGTTTTCGGTGTACTGGCATTGTCCGTGATTATAATCTCTCGAACCTGATACGCCTGCAATTAAAAGCGGTGTAGGCTTTTTAGAAACCGGATGCGGTATTAAAAGGGAATTGTCGCGGATAACGCTGAATCCTGCATAAATTGCGCCGCATGAATATTCCTTTAACTGCTGGTCTTCTTTCTGAAGTTCTTTATGAAAGTATTTTAAGTGTTCAAGGTTATGGTTTCCGAAAACAAAATAGGTCGGTTTGTTTAATGAACTTACAATGAAGTCAACATAGTCCATAGAAAGATCGCCGGCACACAATACACAGTCAATGTCAGCAAAAACTTCTTTTATTGTGCTGCTGTATACAAACGGGTCAATCTGATCAGAAACTAAGAGAATCTTCATACATTCAATTACTTAGAGGCTTTATCAAGGATTTTTTCGAGGGTTTCTTTACCGATAAGTTCACACGGACGGTTTTCTGCGGCTGCGGTTGCAGTTCTTGTAAAGCCTGAACTTGAACAGATGAAGGCTTTTGAACAGCCCTGAGACTTTATTTCATCAAGGGTTTTTCTTACGACTGCATCTTCTATAGGTTCTGTTTCTCTGAAGAACTTGATAAGGAAGGTCTGTTTTCTTACGCTTCGCCAGTCAGCATTTTTTGCTTCAGTTGCAATAATCTGACAGCCCCATTTTGTAAGGCCAACCTGCTGAGGTTCAAGACCCATTCCTTTGACACAGGCAGACTGACAGATCTTTGAAAATTCCTCTTCAGATACAGTAAGAAATTCTTTCATGCTGTCATTTGCCTGAAGGTCTTTGTATTCTGAAAGTTTTGCGGCAACATCACGGAACGAACGGTTCTTTGCGTATATTGCTTCCCACTGGTCGATTGCTTTTTCGATGCGTCTTGTTTTTTCGTAACAGCTAGCAAGGAAGTATCTTGCATAAAGCGTTTCGTTTTTATCTTGGTCTTTACTTGAAGAAATTGCACGTTCAAAACAGTTGATTGCATTATCAATACTGTTTCCGGCCATGTAACAGGTTCCGGCTTCTACAAGTGACTTAAGGCGGAATTCTGCATCACGTCCTGATTTTTCAAATGCCTTTACGGCTCCTGAATAATCTTTGTTTTCTTTGAGGATTTTTCCAAGATAGTAATATGTTGAGAAATTTTCTGGGCATAAAGAAATAGCAAGGTCGATTTCTTTTTTTGATTCCTGAAGCTGTTTTGCTCTGAAAAGAAGAAGTCCCATGGCTGCGTGTGCTTTAACGTGACGTCTGTTGAGCTTGATACATTTGTCATAGAAACCGAGAGCGTTTTCTGATTTTCCTTTTGCATCATAAATTTTTGCGACATTATAGAAGTTTTCTGCATCTCTTGGATTAAGTTTTGTAAGAAGGAGATACTGTTTTAAAGCTTCATCAGGCTGATTGAATTTAACATAAAGCGGTGCAATTTCCTGGCGGAATTCTAATTCTGAAAGCTTTTCGTCAAAAATTGCGTGCTGGTCAACGTATTTGAATTCCATAAGGGCAAGTTCACTTTTGCCGTCTTTGAGATATGCTTTTCCGAGGTAATAGTGTGCAAGATAATCCTGTGGGTTTTTCTGAATGAGTGCTTTTGCGAGTTTGATGGCTACAGGAAGTTTTCCGGCTTTTACAAGTCTCTGTAAGCCTTCGATTTTTTTAGGAGAAAGAACTGATTTTAAAACGATTATAAAAAGAAGTAAAACACCAGATGCTAAAAAAATTATCGCAATTATAGAGCCTGTATTCATTTTTTATAAACTCCAACATTTTCAAATAATGTTAATATTCAGGTACGTCTAATGTATCAAATTTTGTTTATTTTTGTTTATTATGTACATTCTATTGAAAGAAAGGACTATTTGTGAGATTATGTCATATATGAAAGTTTTATACAAGAGATTAAGCTGTATCATGATTTTCCTCTTAAATCTGGGAATTTTATATGCCCAGAACGTTTCAGAAGGCGTTCGTCTTTTTACCGAAAATCAGCCGGCTAAAGCAATTCCACTTCTTGAAAAAGAATTGAAGGGAGCAAATCCTTCCGTGGAACTTTACAATTATCTCGGACTTGCATATTCCCAGATAGGAGACTTTCAGAAAGCCTGTGATACTTTTGAAAGAGGACTTGGCATTTTAGGAACAAACAAAAAAATCCTTTACTTTAATCAGGGGAATGCCTACTACAGACTTGAAGATTATCAGAAGGCTTTGAACTGCTATTCAATGTCAATCGTCTGTGATGCAGATTTTGCAGAGCCTTACCTTAATAGAGCCAATACTAACTTAAAACTTAATAATATAGATGACTGTATTTCGGATTATACAACCTTCCTTGAACTCAAGCCAAATGATGTCCAGGAACCTAAAATCCGTGAGCTTCTTGATCTTCTGCACCGCGAAAAAGAAGTAAGACTTGCAGAAGAAAAACGACGCCAGGAAGAAGCAGAACGCCTCAAGCAGGAAGAAGAACGTCTTGCTGCGGCAAAAGCCGAACAGGAACGTATTGCATCTGCAAAGCGTGCTGAAGAAGAAGAACGCAGAAGACAGCTTCTTGAAGAGGTTGCAAATTCTTTGAAGCAGTCATCTGATACTACAAACATGTCAGCCGGTGCTGAAGATGTTTTAAGTTATGACGAAGAATCTGATATTGACTGATAAGGTTGATTTTAAGACATAATTTATTTCTTTTTATACTATTTTACATAACGTGAGGGGATTATGGCAAAAAGTACACAGGCAGAAGAAAAAGTAAAGAAGACTTCTTCTTCCAGAACCAGAACTGCATCATCATCAAAGACTGCATCAAAGACAAGTGCCGCAGGTGCAAAAACAGCAAAACCGGCAAAGCCGGCTGCAAAGAAAACTGCAGTTTCAAAAACAACTGCAGCTAAAACTCCGGCAAAAAAGCCTTCATCATCTAAAACTGCTGCTGCTAAAAAAAATCAGACTGCAGCCAAAAATTCTCCGGCAAAGAAAGCTCCAGCCGTAAAGAAAGCTCCGGTAAAAACAGTTGCTGAAAACAATGATGTTTCTAAACAGATTGAGCAGAGTAACCGTGAAATATACGAGCTTCTTGTAAATAACCAGACCGATATCTATAACCAGAGAGCAGCAGCCGTTAAGAAGGAAGAAACTAAAAAAATGGTAATTCGCTGTGCTGTACTCGTAGCTGTACTTATTGCCGTCATTCTTGCATTAATTCTTCTTGCAAAAGGCTGTTCTTCTTCTGACAAAGGAATTGGAGAACGCCAGAATACAATCATGCTTGCAAAACGCTATATGGAAAAAGGTCAGCTTGATACGGCTATGGAACTTTTGAACAAACTTCTTATCCAGAATGCTGATGATCAGGAAGTAAGTGACCTTCTTGACCAGCTTATTGAACTAAAAGTAAAGCAGGAACGCGAAAACGCACAAAATTTTATAGTAAATAATACCGGTGGCGGAAGTTACGACATCAATTTGGATACTGACAGCATTACAAACGCTTTTAAAGACAGTCTTGATTCTATGAGCCGTGAACTTAATGCTGCTAATGAGGCAAGTGCTAAAAATCAGGAACAGTTGAACAGACTGCTCGAAGCACAGCGTCAGGGAGAAAAAGAACGTCAGGCAGAAACAAAAGCTCTCGCGGAACAGAAAAAGGCTGAAGAATCAAAGAGAAAAGCAGAAGAAGCTGAACTTGCAAAACAGAATGAAAAGCTTCAGAACGAAATCAAAAAAATCAATGAGTTAATCGAACTTGGAAATGCAAGCCTGAACACCGGTAACAGCGGTGATGCAATTAAAAAATACCAGGAAGCATGTAAGAATCTTCCAATCAGTCAGGGCGAACCAAAATTCTCAGCATCTAAATATTCAGAAATTGCGTCAAACCTTTATGATGCGGCAGAAAAGGAAAAAAATCCTGAAACAAAAGCAATGCTTATGCAGCAGGCCGTTTCTTACGCTAATAAGGCAATTGAAAAAGATCCGTCAAACGCAAAAGCTCACTTTATTCTTGCAATGAATGCAGAAAACAATAAGGATTCATCTACAGCAGAAAAGGAACTTGAGCTTGCCGTAAAGAATGATCCTAACAACTATCTTTATTATTACTATCTTGGACGCCGCCAGCAGATTAACAAAAAATATTCACAGGCACGTTCTTCATATAATTCCTCAATTAAGCTTAATTCAAACTTTGATTCATCTCACTTTAATCTTGGTTTAACCTGTAATAAGCTTAATCTCCAGAAAGAAGCACTTGCATCATTCAGAAAGGCATATGCGGTTAATCCTCAGCATGCAAAGGCTTATCTTGAAGAAGCACGTCTTTTAAGAAGGGGCTTTAATGACCTTGAAGGGGCAATTAATGTCTATAACAAGGTACTGACTATTGAACCTGACAATATGGCAGCATTAAAGGAATGTGGTTCCGTATATGCAGAGACTGCTAATTATGTAAAGGCAGAAAACTGCTTCAGACGTGTAGTTGCAAAACTTGGAACTACACAGGATCCGATGACCTATTACAATCTTTCAACTGTTCTTTACAACCAGTCAAAGGTTACTGATGCCCTTAAATATGCAGTAGAAGCATATGATACAAAGGATATTCTTAAAAAGCCTGCAGAAAAGGCAATGATTGTTTACCAGTATGCACTTTGTACAGAAAAGAATGGGGATAAGACAAAAGCAATCGGTTTGTACAGAGAAGTACTTACACTTAATCCTTCTCATACATATGCAAAAATCAACCTTGGTATTATGTTCATGGAAATGAATCCGCCAGATGTTGATACAGCCTTAAGCTTCCTTACCGGAGCATATCAGGAAAATAAGAATAACTTTGAAGTAAACAATAACCTTGGTAATGCATATCTTTTGAAGAAAGATTATAAGAGTGCAGTTAACTATTATCTTAATGCCTCAAAGCTTAAACCTAAAGACGCTGAGGTTAAGATTAACCTTGCAAAAGCGTATACTGAGTCCGGGGAATTTGATAATGCCAAAATTATATACATGGACGTAATCAATATGAATCCAAACAGTTATGATTCATATATTGATCTTGCAAAGGTATGTATAGCATTGAATGACACTATAAGTGCTGAAGGTTATTTAACTGCACTGCAGAATAAAAAGCCTGAATATCGTACAAGTGAAGTTAAGGCATTGCTTGATACTGTAAGACCAAAGAACTAAATAAGAACTATATACGTCTGGTCAAGGCACGCTTACGCTCAAGGCCTTGACTCAGCCGTTTTGAGGGTGTCTGACAAGCATACACCCTCAATAAGAAGCCCGGACAAAAAATCCGCTATTTATTTTATATTAATGTTAAGTTAACTTTGCATTAACTATTTAGTGATACGTTTTACAAGCTCAAACATCTTCTCTTTAGTAACACAGGTCCAAACCGGCCGTCCATGAGGGCAGTGGGGATCTGGTAATGAAAGAGCTTTTACGGCCAGTTCTTTTGCGGTTTCAAGATCAAGATAGTAACCGTCTTTAACTGCCGCTTTACATGCAGTACTTGCGGCAATATGATTCATCAGTTTTTCAGGTGGAATTTTCTGGTCTAAAAGCATTGTCTGAAGGTCTTTTTCAGTTCCTGTCCAGCGCTCATGAACTTCTGTTATCTGCCAAAAGCCGTTACCGTTGTTTTTAAGAATAAAGCCCTTTTCTTCAAGCTGGTCTTTGACAGACTCAAGGTATTCGTCATCGGCTTCGTTCTGGCTTTCAAGTTCGTATGGAATGAGCAGTTTCTGTGAACGGGCTTTATTAGTCATTATTGAGTCATAAAGGATTCGTTCATGGGCTGCGTGCTGGTCAATCAAATAAAGTGCATTTTCTTTTTCTACAAGAAGGAATACTCCCAAAGTGGTACCGAAATACTTAATCTCATCAGGAGAAACTGCGTTCAAAGGTTGAGAGTCGTTTTTCGAAAGTGGACTGTATTCTTGTGAAGAGGATGAAGGTACGGGGCTATCTTGTTCTGATGCCATTTGAGCTAGCTTACTTGCATAAGAAGAACCGGTATTGTTCATAAAAACGCTTCGAAGGTCAGAATTATAGCTTTTTTCTTCTATTGAGTTAAAGGAATTACGGCTGGTCGGAGCATTTAATCTTTCATAACGCGAAAGTCCTGATTCCCCGGAATATGATGCAGAGCCGGCATCAGAAAGCGGTGATGAAGCAGAATAAGAGCTGTTATTGCCGGAATCAGAAAGCGGGCTTTCGAATAATTCCCTGTTAAATGTATTTTCGTAATAAGTTGAATCAAGTTCAGGCTTTAACGACTTGATTGTCGAGTTCTTGAAAAATGAGGCTGTCGTAGTACTTACACTGTGATGAAGTTCACTTGAGTCTTTAAAGCGGACTTCTTTCTTTGCCGGGTGAATGTTAAAGTCAACAAGCTTTGAATCGATTTTAACAAACAGGGCAGCAACAGGATGAGTGCCGTTTGGAAAGTATCCCATACAGCCATATTCAATTGCCTGCATTAAGGAGTACTCGTTGATTTTTCTGTTATTAACAAAGATGCTGATTTCTTTACGGTCAGTGCGGTAAATGCCCGGTTCACCGATGATTAAATCAAAGGTCCAGGATTTGTCGGCTGCGTGATTTGTCTGGGTAAAGAAAAGATCTTTCTGTTTTGCATAATCACATGCGGCTGTAAAGCGCTTCTTGAGGGAATCTTCTTTTGGAAGGTTAAGCTTTAATTCGCCGTCCTGGTAAAAGCGGAATTCAATGTTGTAAAAGGGAAGCGCTTTTTCGATGAAGGTATTAAGACACATTTTGCCTTCAGTTGCGGGGCGCTTAAGAAACATTCTGCGCGCAGGAAAGTTCTGAAAAAGGTTTTCAGACTGAACTGTAGTCCCGGAAAATGGTGTACCTTGCGTGATTTTATTTTTTTCGGTAACGCTTGTTTCAAGCTTGTATTCACCGGAATAAATTGTAAGTTTTGAGACGGCGGCGATTGAGCTTAAAGCTTCACCGCGAAATCCTAATGTTGAAAGGTTTAATAAGTCCTGTTCTGTAGAAATTTTGCTTGTGGCATGTGGAGTTGCTGCAACCTCCATGTCTTCTTTCGACATTCCAGAGCCGTTATCGATTACACGGATTTTATCGATTCCGCCGCCGTAAATTTCTACCGTAATGGAATCAGCACCTGAGTCGATTGCGTTGTCTAAAAGTTCACGGACAATTGCATTTGGGCGGTCAATAACTTCGCCGGCTGCAATTTTTCGTGCAACCTCCGGGGGGAGAATTCTGACAGGACGAGTTAAACTCATTGTCTTGTTCCTTTAACTGGTTCTCCGCTTGAGCCTGTCATTAAGTCTGCGTCAGAGAAAAGGTCAAGTTCCGGTGTATCATCAGAAGTAGGAGCAGGCTGATTCATAAGAATCTGGATTTTGCCTTCAATCTTGTCGATTTCTTTTTCCATTCCTTTGGCAAGAGCAATTCCTTCTTCAAAAGAAGAAAGTGCTTCTTCAAGCGAAATGTCTTTGCTCTTGATTTTTTCTGTAAGTTCTTCAAGGCGTGCAAGATTTTTTTCAAAGTTTTTCATATTTTAAGCTCCTATAAGCGTGTATTTTATAAAGTGTTTATTTTTATTAAGTTCCTATTTAATTTTTTTCTACTCAATTACGCGGGCTGTGATTTTTCCTTTTGCAGGAATAATTTCGAGTGTTGCACCTGGTTGTGTATCTTCAATTCCACGGATGATTTTGCCTGTTTCCTTGTCGCGGACCATGGAATATCCTTTTTCAAGAATGAGTTCCGGGTTAGACGCTTCAAGAATATTACGCATTTTTTCTATATAAATACGAGTTTCTTTTAAGCGTTCATCCATTCCGGAAAGAAGTTCCTCTTTGGCACAGTCAAACCGGTAAAGCAATGGCTGTTCGATTGACCTGAAGCGGGTTTCCATATTTTCAGGGGAAAACGACTTAACCATCAGTTTTAGGTTTTCGACCCTTGTTTTAATTGCAGTGTAATATTCAGTCTGCTTGTTCTGAAGCCATGCGATCACTTCTGTCTTTACCGGTGTACAAAGTTCGGCGGCGGCAGAAGGGGTTGGGGCACGCTTGTCTGCTGCAAAATCAGAAATGGCCCAGTCAATTTCGTGTCCGACCGCAGATACTACAGGGATATTTGATGCGGCAATTGCCCTGACTACACATTCTTCGCTGAAAGGAAGAAGGTCTTCAAGAGAGCCGCCGCCACGACCAACAATGAGTACGTCACACATATTAAAGCGGTTTGCAGTTTCAATCTGAGATGCAATGGAAGGAGCAGCATCTGCGCCCTGTACGATTGCAGGAAAAATAGTAATTCCGACACAGGGATTTCGGCGGCGGACAATCTGCATAATGTCACGAAGGGCAGCGCCTGTAGAACTTGTTACAACGCCGATAGTTTTTGGAAATACCGGAAGTTCTTTCTTTTTTGCCTGATCAAAAAGGCCTTCTGCAGCAAGCTGTCTTTTTCTTTGCTCAAGGAGAAGAAGAATGTTCCCTTCGCCAGCAAGTTCCATTGAATTAATTACAATAGAATAAGTTCCGCGGGGTTCATAAACATTGATTGCACCTTTACATCTGACAAGCATTCCGTCTTTTGGAACGAATGTTAAAGATGATGCGCGGAATCTGAACATTACTGCGCTTATCTGAGAATCCTTGTCTTTAAGGGTAAAGTAAATGTGACCTGTGGAATTAGGTCTGTAGTTTGAAATTTCACCTTCCAGAGTAACCTGCGAAAATGACTTTTCGATAAAGCCTTTGAGAATTGAGTTGATTTCTGATACGGTATATACAGTCTCTTTTGGGAAGGTTTCGTCCATATTTTCAATTTTATACAATCCCATTAACTTTATCAACAGAAAATCCGATATATGAAAAGATGAAAAGTCTGATTATTTTATTTGCTGATAATTTCAGCAATTTTGGTTTTGAAAACAGTTTTGGCGGCAAAAGTGCCTTTGATAAAACCCTTGAATGGGCAAAAAATGTAAAAACAGCTTCGAAAATCGAAGTTTTCTGTCATGAAAGCAATAAAGCGCTTGTTGAAAAAAGTGCAGAAAGCGGAATTTCGGTAAAATCGAAAGCTTGCTGGACAAACGAAGAACTTTTTGCAGAAATCTCTGACAGTCTTAACAAAGGCGATGCAGATTATGCACTGTTCTCATTTGCCTTTAATCCGTTCATTAATCAAACTCTTACAGAAAAACTCATTGCTACTCATGAAAAATTCAGAAGTGAATACAGCTTTGCTGACGGTTATCCTGTAAGCGTAAGTCCTGAAATCCTTGATAAGGGACTTGTTAAAATTTTAAGTGAACTTATTAAAACAAAAGATGAATTAAAAAATGCTCCTGTAACTAAATCATCAGTATTTGATCTTATAAAGACAGACATTAATTCTTTTGAAATCGAAACAGAAATCTCTACAACAGACTGGCGTCTTTACCGCTTTGATTTTTCTTGCGACAAAAAGGAAAATTACATTGCCTGCACAAAGCTTTATGAAAAAGTTCAGGCTTTGAATGAAACAGAAAAAAATGACATTCAGAAAATCTGTGAAGTTGCTTCAAAAGAAGTGAAGGTGCTTAAAACAATTCCAGGATATTTTAACATTCAGATTTGTAAAGATTATCAGTCAAAAAGTCAGTACTGTGCATATTCACTTTTTGGTAATACCATAAAAGAAAATATGTCATTTGAAAACTTTAAATTGCTTGTAAAAAAAATCAATGATTTTAATCCTGATGCAGTCGTAAGTCTTTCTTTATGGGGAGATCCTGTTGTTCATCCTGACTTCTTTGATTTTGTAAATGAAGTATTAAATTATCCAGGCCTTACAGTTCTTGTAGAAACTGATGGTTTTGATTTTACTAAGCCTGATTTTAATTCTGAAAACAGTGAAGGAAGAAACAAGCTTAAAGCTCTTTCTGATAAAGTCAGCAGAATGGGTAAAAGAAAAAACGGATATTCTCCAGTTCTCTGGATTGTAAATGTTGATGCAATGACACAGAAAACTTACGAAGAAATTCATCCGGGACTTAAGCTTGATAATGCTGTTGCATCAATAAAGCTTTTGCAGTCACTGTTTGAAGGCTCTGTATATTCCCAGTTCCTCCGTATATTGAAAAATGAAGAAGAACTTGAAAGTTTCTATCGTACTTACAAGGAAAAAGATTTTATCTCTGCAGGAAATTTCATAATTACAAAATATGATCATTTCTGCAAAAAACTTCCGGAAATAAAGAGTGCAGATTTGTCTCCGATTGACAGAAATCCATGCTGGCACTTGAGAAGAGATTTTAATGTACTTGCAGACGGTTCAGTACCTGTATGTCGTGAAAAATCTTTTGAAACAGCATGCGGAAATGGAATAAGTCAGGACCTTGAAACTGTGTGGGCAGAGATTGATTCTGCAATGCAGAAGGATATTGAAAAAAAATATTGTGAAGGATGTTCGTGCTGCGATGAATACTATACCTATAATTTTTAATCAGCGTTCAATTAACCGCACTGTACTCGGCGGAAAACAGCGCCCGGCTCAGCCAAAAATGAATGTCTCTGCCATTTTGATAAATACTCACGGAAGTCATCTTCGCATAAAGAATCTTGAAATTCTCCAGCGTGCAGGTTTTGAAAAAATTATCTCAATGGAACCAAACGGTGATAACTACAATCTTGAAGATTTTGTAAATAAATTTCCTGATGTAAAATTTATTGTGCCGCAGGAAGAAGTAACTACCGGCGATTTGATTAATATTGGAATGGAAGAAGTTTCTTCAGATTACGTGCTTGTACTGAATGATTCTTTGAGTCTTTCTGCTTTCAGAATTTCTCCTGTTGCAATCCAGAAACTTGCAGACAGAAAACAGTACTGTTATGTTCCAAGACTGTTTATCGATAAAACACAGACATTACCAATCAATTTAATTCCTCACGTAGAAAAAGGTGTGTTAAAAGTTGAGGCTGTAGAAAGCCTTCAAGATAATACACCGACATTGTATCCATGTGATTTTATTGGATTGTATAACCGTCAGAAATTCATTCAACTTGGCGGTTATGATTATACACTCGAAAGTCCGTATTGGCAGAATCTTGATCTTTCAATGCGTGCATGGCTTTGGGGAGAAAGAATCAGTATTACAACAACACTGGGACTTTCGTATCTTGAAAATGCACCGGTAGAAGATGTAACAAGCAATTTAAGTCAGTTCAGATTCTATCTTAAAAATCTTGCGCCAAATTTCGTTCTTGATCACGGAGAAATTCCTTTTAAAACACTGTTCAGAATGTTCCGTCGTTCTGCCTGCGGTTTTGTAGAAACTATCAATCAGTTTAAAGATGCAAGAAACTGGGTAGAAAAAAATCAGTACAGATTCAAAACAGATGCATCCCTATTAATCTCAAACTGGGGAAGTGAAAAATGAAATCAATCATAATTGTTCAGTGCCGCATTTGTTCAACTCGTCTTCCTTCAAAAGCCTTGTATAAACTCGACAATGATGTCCTATTAGGCTGGGCGTTAAAGTCAATGAAACAAGTGCAGGCAGATGATTATTTTGTTGCCTGCGATTATGATTCAGAAAATAAACTTACTCCGGTCGTTTTAGAAAATGGTTTTAAAATTTTTGCCGGTTCTAAAGATGATGTGCTCGACAGATTCTGTTCTTTAATTGAACGTGAAAATCCTGATATAGTTTTAAGAGCTACAGCAGACAATCCGTTTCTGTTTTTTGATGCAGCTTCAGAACTTCTTGAAATATACAAGAAAGATTATTTTGATTCAGTTGATTACATAACTTATTCAGGTCTTCCTCATGGAAGTGGAATTGAAATCTTTAAGGCTTCGTCTTTGCTTAAAGCCAGAACCTTGACGGATTTAAGTTATGACCACGAACATGTAGGACCTTCACTTTATAATCACCCTGACAGATTCAAAAGCCTCTTCTTGTCGGCACCAGAAAAATATAACCATCCGAAACTCCGCACTACGATTGACACATATGCAGATTACATCCGTGCGTGCGATGTAATTGACCAGTTAAAAGCAGAAAACAAAAAAGCTCCGTATAATTCCCAGGACGTTTTAAAATGCCTTCAGAATCCTGCAATTGCAAAAAAGATTCTTTTTATTCCAAGCATTAAAAAAGGGCAGGGAACAGGTCATCTCCGCCGCTGTATTGAACTTGCAGAAAAAACAAAAGGCGTAATCTTCCTTGATGACAGTGCAGAAAAAAAAGAAGATGCTTCAAATCCTGACTCTCTTACAAAAAAAATTAATGTTGCTCCATTCCTTGAAGGATTTGATGAAAAAAGAATTGTTCATAAGCTTCCGATTCACAATGAATACGATTTGATTGTCTGTGATCTTTTTAAAATGACAAGATCAAATTCAATTAAATATCTGAATCTCGGAAAAACTGTTTTAATTGATGAAGGCTCTGATTTTACAGCACAGGCAGATTATCTTCTCGATATTATTCCTTCAGATTTGAACAGAACCGGAAATCTTTCTGCGCCTTCTTTTATAGAATCGCCTGTAAATAAAAAGGAAGCCTTTCCAGAAAACGAAAAGGTTAAGAAAATATTAATCTGCTTCGGCGGAGAAGATCCTGCAGGGCTTACAAAAAAGTTCATTCCTCTTTTTATTGATACTGACTTTTTTATCACAGCTGTAGGAAATTACGAAGAACTCAAAAATTTTATTCCGGAACCTTTAAAGCATAAAATTACAGTGGAATCATCAATTCCTCAGTTGAAAGAACATTTATGTGAATATGACCTTGTTATTACTCACTATGGCTTTACAGCTTTTGAATGTCTTTACTCAAATACACCTGTTCTTCTTGTAGCAACTACAAAACTTCATAAAAAACTTTCTGACCTCTACGGCTTTACTTGTCTTTCTAAAAATGAAATTACAAAGAAAAAAGTTTTTGATCTGATAAATGATAAAACAAAGTTAAAACCGTCTTTTAAAATTGATGAAGCAAAACCGTCAGATTTATCACAGCAGATTATAAATCTTGCAAATGCTCAAGTTTATGACTGCCCGGTCTGTAAAAATGGTAAAAAAGGAATTCTCGTAGAACGTACAGTTCATCACACCTTCCGTAAATGTCCTGACTGCAAAATGACCTTTATTTCATTCTCAGATGACAGCGAATCTGTTAAATACGAAAAATCATACTTTGCCGAAGAATACAAAAAACAGTACGGAAAAACTTACCTTGAAGATTTTGAATCTATCAAGAACAGCTGTAAAGTAAGAATTAAAAATATTGATAAAGTTCTTAAAATCAAAAATGGTTCAGGCTTGAATATCCTTGATATCGGCTGTGCATACGGACCTTTCCTTTCTGCCGCTTTTGATGACAAGTGGAATCCTTTTGGAAGCGACATCGCTTCTGATGCCATAGAATATGTTAAAAATACTCTCGGCTTTAAGGCCACAAATGCTTCGTTTACGGATATGGATCTTGAAAAAGAATTCGGTCTTAAGGAACTTGATTGTGTCTCAATGTGGTATGTAATAGAACATGTCAAAGATCTCAAAACAGCATTAACCGGCATTAACAAAATGCTTAAAAAAGGCGGCGTTTTTGCCTTTTCCACTCCAAATGCCGCCGGGCTTTCAAGAAAAAAAGACCAGCATGCTTTCTTTACAAACAGCCCGAAAGACCATTATTCACTCTGGGAACTTCCAGAAACTCAAAATTACCTTAAGAAATTCGGTTTCAAAGTCAGCCGTATAGTACCATCAGGAATTCACCCTGAAAGAAGCCCTTTTATTAAAAAACATAATATCGGACCTCATAATATACTTTTCAGACTGTTAAAAATTGTTATGAAAATTAAGAAAAATGGCGATACTTATGAAGTATATTGTAAAAAAATTAATGGAATAACTGATGAGCAGTAAATCAATATTGATATTAGGTGCAGGTTTGATGCAAAAACCTGCAATTGACAGCGCAAAATCTCTCGGCCTTAAGGTTTTTGTAATCGACGCAAATCTTGATGCACTTTGTGTACCTTTGGCTGATGTTTTTAAGCAGATTGACCTTAAAGACAGAGATAAAATCGCAGAATATGCTGTTGAATTAAAAGAAAAAGAAAACCTTGTCAGTATTTTTACAGCCGGAACTGATTTTTCTGCAAATGTTGCTTATGCATCAGAAAAAGCAGGCCTTTTATCTCATTCCTACGAAGCAGCATTAAATGCAAGCGACAAAACTCTTATGAGAAACTGCTTTGATAAAGCAAAAGTTTCATCTCCTAAATTTATAAAAATCGAAAGAAACAGAATCTGTGAAATTCTAACACCAGAATACGTTTCAAAAATCACATATCCGTGTGTAGTAAAACCTGTTGATAACATGGGCGCACGCGGCTGCAGAATGATTCGCGATAAAAGCGAACTCCTGTTCAGTGTAGAAGAAGCAATTAAATATTCCAGAAGCGGTAACTGTATTCTCGAAGAATATATGTGCGGTCCGGAATTTTCGATTGACGCACTTGTATATGATGGAACTATGACAATCACCGGTTTTGCAGACCGTCATATTTACTATCCGCCATATTTTATAGAAATGGGCCATACAATGCCGACAGATATTTCTAATGATAAATATATGGAACTTGTAAAAACCTTTGCTGACGGCGTTCATGCATTAGGCCTTACAAGAGGAGCTGCAAAAGCTGACATTAAATATACAGAAAACGGTCCGATGATCGGAGAAATTGCTGCAAGACTTTCAGGCGGTTATATGTCAGGATGGACTTATCCGTATTCATCAGATTTAAATCTTACAAAAGCGGCAATTCAGATTTCATGCGGCCTTACTCCAGATGAACTTGAAGCAAACCGTCACGGTCTTCCTGTCGACGGACAATTTAAGCTTTATCAGGCAGACAGTAAAAATGTAAGTGCCGAACGTGCATGGATTTCAATTCCTGGAATTGTAAAAAAAGTTCATGGGCTTGATGCTGAAAATACAGAATATGTAAAGCACATTTTTCCACGTGCAAAAGAAGGCGATAAAGTATGCTTTCCGCGAAATAACGTAGAAAAATGCGGCAATGTTATTTCTGTTGCAGATACAAGAGAAAGAGCTGTTTCGGCATGTGAAAAGGTTATAAGCGGAATTATTCTTGAACTTGAAAAAGATAATCCAGAAACAGAAAGCTTCCTTATGGGAAACAATCTTTTCAACGAAAAAGATTTTCCTCCTTTTGCATTTAATCTTTCAAATTCTGTCATTGAAGAAATGTATGAAGAAGTTGCACAAAAAGATTTTATGATGCCGGCAAATATCGGAGTTAAAAACTTTATTCCCAAATGCCTTAATAAGCCTGAAATACTTTCAGTAAAAGACTGGAATTATATTTCAATTGAAAAAACACTTGAGTTATTTGATAAACTTAAAAATGAACATAAAGAAATTCCTTACAGGAAATTCTGGACATATCTTGTAAGAGGAGGAATTCAGGGTGCACTTTATGCAGCAGAATAAAAAATTATTTACAGCGCTTTTTTTTGCCTTCTCATTAATCGCAAATTCCTTTGCAGCCGAAAATATTGATTTAATGGAAACTGCAAAGAAAAAGGGAATTTCTGTTTACTGGGATTCTCTTTCAAATACCGGCATTCTCGAAAAAAACGGACAGCATCTTGTTTTCAGACCAGACCAGGAATTCGTATTGCAGAACAGCATTAAAATTTCTTACACAGATGCGCCGGTCATTTCAGACGGAAAAATTACTGTAACTAAAGATTTTGTTACGACTGTTGATGATTTCTTTACCCAGGAACAGAACAATTCCTCAAACCTTAAAATTGGAGCAATACTTATTGACCCTGGCCACGGGGGAAAAGATCCTGGCGCAAATCAGGTTCATAAAATCAAAGGTAAAAACGTTACAATCCGCGAAAAAGACATTAACCTCACAGTAGGAAATATGCTTGCATCCATGCTTAAAAAAGCATATCCGGATAAACGTATTATCATGACAAGAAGCACAGATGTTTTCCTTACACTTCAAGAAAGAACAGAAATTGCTAATGGTGTAAAACTTGCCGAAAACGAAGCCGTACTTTACATTTCAGTTCACGTAAATGCGTCTCTTGATAAAAAAGCAAAGGGATTTGAAGTCTGGTATCTTACTCCTGGCTACAGAAGAACTGTTCTTGACAAAAAAACAACCTCTGATCCTGAACTTTTCAAAATCCTGAACGAGATGATGGAAGAGGAATATACAACTGAAAGCATTCTTATCGCAAAGTTCATCATGGACGGACTTAACCTTCAGATTGGCTCAAAAACTGTCAGCCGCGGAATTAAAGCTGAAGAATGGTTTGTTGTCAAAAACTCTAAAATGCCTAGTGTTCTTGTAGAACTTGGATTCTTAACAAATTACGACGAAGCTTGTAATCTCAACGATAAGGCATACTTGCAAAAGTCAGCCCTGGGGATATATAATGGAATATCAGCATTCGTGACTCATTTTGAGAGATCGCGTGGATTCACAGGAACAAAATAATGAAAATTTTAGAATTGATAAATGTAAAAAATCTACAGAATGAAAAAAAAGCAGTAAAAATTTCCCTTATAATCATTGCTGCAATTTTTGTATTTTCCCTTGGATGGTGGATTCTTACAAAACCTGGAGTTAAATATAATTTCAGATTTGAAAATTCTCTTAATGGAAAAGTTTGTGTAGAAAACAGATATTTACCAAGAAAGTCTTATCCAGATAATGTTTTACAGTATGTGGATGAACTCATTCTTGGCCCTGAAACACCAAGATTCAAGCTGCTTTTTTCAGCAGGAACCAGAATCGAATCCAGCTTCGTAAGAGACGGTGTACTTTATGTAAACCTTTCCCAGGAAGTTCTGGACAGAACAGGAAGCTGTTCTGATATTAAAACTGGCATTGAGTTATTCAAAAGTAATGTTTTGAAAACTTTTAGCAAAATAAATACGGTTGAGATGTACATTGATAATAAGTGTGTCTATGCTTACGGGGAAGGAAACGAGTAAAGACGATTAAAACGAAAAAAAAATCGTTGACAAAACCCAAGAGTTATAAGATACTATTATAAATAAAACAAGGCTACATCTAATAGTATATTAAAGGAGTTTCTAAATGAAGAAAACTTGCTATTTATTGGCATCAGTAATGTTGCTCGCTGGTTCTCTTGCAGTTGCAGACGAAGCTATGTTGATGGACTTCACACAGCTCGACCCAGACTGCGTAGTAAATGAAGAGACTGACAAACCTACACAGAACAAACGTACTGTAATGGATTTCTCAGTTGCAGCAGGTGCTACATTCACAAAAGATCAGAAAGATCTTATGAAGACATCTTTGGCATTGCCTGAGTGGGAAGTTGTATTGAACTCTTCTGCTCGTAATGTTGGAAGTCTTGCAGAATCTAAAGTTGTTGCTGCTCCTGTAAAAGACAGCGCAAAAGTTCCATTTGCCGGCAAAAACGTAATGGGTGTTCGCGTAGTATTCCCATCAATCGCTTGTAATGCTAATGCAAAAATCGTTCCACCATTTGATATTCCTGCTTATGAACCATTGGCAGATGCAGATGATGAAGGTGTTCGCCAGGAACCAACTGATGAACAGAAAGCAAGTGGTAAAACACTTTTCGAAGATGGTTATGGTATCGTAAAGAACGTTGGTACAGTAAAATCTATCGCTGTTACAACAATGGGTATGAACTATCCACACGGACTTTATGTAATGCTTAAAGATAATGACAACATTGAACGTCGTTACTTCATGGGTTACCTTTCATTCGACGGATGGAAGACATTGGTTTGGAACAACCCACAGTATATCTCAGAAATCCGCAACCGCGAAATTCGTGTATACCCAATCTACCCACGTGGAGTACCATTCATTAAGTTCACTGGTTTCCAGATTACACGCGATGCAGCTCACATTGGTGACAACTACATCGGTTACTTCAAAGATGTAAAAGTTATTTACGACAAAGCAATTCTTACATCTGATCGTGATATCGCTGATGAAGACCTTTGGGGAATCATCACAAAGAAAGAAAACGCTCGTCAGACAGCTGAAATGCAGCGTTTCGGAAACAAACAGGTTAACCGCTATCTCGAAAAACAGAAGATGGCTGTTGAAAGCGAATTCACACCAAGCCTTGATGCTGACGCTGAAGGTAGCGCACAGACAAATGGTGGTCAGGGAGCTAACTAATTTTAGTTAGTTGATAAAAAAGGCGCTTCATTTTGAAGCGTCTTTTTTTTGCGCTGAAAATAGTAACTACAGTTTTTGGAGATGTTATGGCAACAAATATTAAAGTTCCTGGTAAAGATGTTATTCGAGGCAATTATGAAAACTACCGAAAATTGTTCTCAGTGTTGTTAAAAAACATTCAGACAAAAATTACCGGAGAAATTCAGTTAAATCCAAAACCTGTTTACAAATCCCGTATTAAATCCTTTGACAGTTATTATTCAAAACTGTTGAGATTAAAACCAAAAGAAGCAGTTGAAGAAAATGGTCTTGTATGTCTTACAGATATGATGGGAATCAGAATTATCTGTGCCTTTCTTGAAGATATTTCAACTGTTGAAAAACAGATTAAAAAGACATACGAAGTTAAAGAAATTGAACATAAAGGCAATCCTCAAAATATCCGTGAGTTCGGTTATGAATCAACTCACATTCTTATCAAGATTCCTAAAGAATGCCTTAATGTTGACGAAATTGAAGATGAAAATATCCGTAATCTTCCAATTCCCGAAAATCTTGTATGTGAAATTCAGGTAAGAACAATCCTTCAGGATGCATGGGCCGAGGTAGAGCACGAACTTATATATAAACAGGAATTCAATCCGTTTGACGGACCGCTTAGAAGAAAGCTTGCAAGTGTCAACGCAAGCCTTAATCTTGCAGATATTATTTTCCAGGAAATCCGAGACTATCAGGACAAGCTTCAGAAGGAAGTTGCTGAACGAAGAACTTCGTTCTACGAACAGGCTGATATTGTTACTGATGATGAAAATAAAGTCCTCAAAAATAAAGTTGAAGAAACAAAAGATATTAATCGTATTTCACCATATGTTCACGGAACAATTGATGATATGATTCTTGCTGCAATTCATGCACACAATGTCGGTAACATTCCTGAGGCAATCAAGATTTACACAATGATTCTTGAAAATGACAGTGCAAAAGAAAATGCCGTTCTTTCTGTCATTCACAAGCATCGCGGAATGGCTTATTTTGCCCAGAATGATTACGAAAAATCTCTTGATGATTTTAAAAAGAGCAGTGAATATGATCCGAAAAGTTTCCGCTCGATTTATTACGAAGGAATTGTTTACAGCGTAATCGGTAATAATGATGCCGCAATTGACTGCTTTAACCGTTCCCTTGAAATAAATGAATTCCAGTCACATGCATTATTCAGAAGAGCACTTGCATATTATAATAAAAATGAAAATGACAAAGCGCTTTCTGATATCAAAGCAGCAGAAAGCCTCGGACTTGATTCTGATGAATGCAAGGCATTACATAAAAAACTTGTCGAAAAGTTTGATATGGGAATGTAAAAAAAATGGAAAAAATATTTAAATTTTGTGTTAAATGGTATTGACGCAAATTTATATATTTGTTATAGTACATACATCAGTTACGCACTGATTGAATGTCTCCTTCGTCTAGTGGTTAGGACATCGGGTTTTCATCCCGACAACAGCAGTTCAATTCTGCTAGGAGATGACTTAAAACCTGCTTTATAAAGCAGGTTTTTTTTTGCTTTTTTCAAATTTACTGATATATTAGTAAATGCATTATTTTGGTGGGGATGCATATGTCAGATCAGGCACTTTCAGAAGAATATAAAATTACTCAATTACTTAAAAAAGATGAACTTGCAGAATTTATTTCAAACGGCGGTTCTCTTTCAAGAATGTCTGAAAATTTCGAAGAACGAAAAAGCCAGATTGAATTATTAAAGAACATAACAGAAGCCTTCAATAAAAATCAGATTACAGCTTTCGAAGCCGGAACAGGTGTCGGAAAATCTTTTGCCTATCTTTTACCATCAATGATCTGGGCAGTAACTAACAATGAAAAAGTTGTAATTTCCACTGGAACAATAAACCTTCAACAGCAGCTTTCTGAAAAAGATGTTCCGCTTGCAGAAAAAATTATCGGTAGAAATGTTAAAGCTGTTTTGCTCAAAGGCCGCCAAAATTATATCTGTCTCAGACGCCTTCAGGATGTTGCTGCAGAAAGAGATCTTTTTAATACAGAACTTGAATCGCTTGATAAAATTCTTGCATGGTCAAAGAAAACAAAAACAGGTTCGCGAAGTGAACTCACTTACGATTTTACAGAAAATCTATGGTCAAGAATAAATTCTGAAAGTGATGCCTGTATGGGAATGCGCTGTCCGTTCCGTGAAAAATGTTTTGTAATGCGCGTCAGGGAAGAAGCTGAGACTGCAAATATTATGATTGTTAACCATCATCTTCTGTTTGCGGATATTGAGGCAAGAATGCTCGGTGCAGGTTATGAAGATACTGCAGTTCTTCCTGCATATAAGAGAATTGTTTTTGATGAAGCGCATGGAATTGAAAGTGCGGCGACAAGCTTTTTTAGTGAAAGTGTAAACCGCTTTAAAATTCTCAAGCACATGAATCTTCTTTACCGTCAGCGAAAATCTTCTATTGCCGGTTATATTTTTACACTTCAGGCCTTGTCTGAAACTCCAGACAGAACTGAAAATATCAGTGCTGCTGTTAACGAAGTAAAAAACAATATTCTTAACCTTGAAATTGCAAGTCTTGATCTTTTGCATGATGATTTTACTATGAAACTTGACCGTATGACTCAGCCAAGATTCCAGCCGATAATTTCTCTTCTTATGACATTAGGAAACAGCCTTATGGCTTTCTGTGGAATCGTTCGCGAGATTATGGAAGGAATTGATGAAGAATATCAGAAAGAAGGCGCTTATTGGGAAACTAAATCTATTCTCCGTCATCTTGAAGGTGCCGCAAATGCCTGCAAGAATTTTTCAATCTGGGAAGAAAAACCTGAGACTGTTTACTGGATTCAGAAACAGAAACTTTCTGTTCAGTCAGATCAGGATAATCCGTATTATGTTGTCTTTACTCAGACTCCGCTTGATATTTCTAAAATGATGAACAGTGGAGTTTATGAGCCGATGAGTTCTGTAATCAATACTTCGGCAACTTTGCAGATTCAGAATACTTTTGATTTCTTTCTTAAACGTACAGGTATTAATTATGCAGAACCTGAACGTATTAAAACTGCCGTATTCAATTCTCCGTTTCCGTATGATAAAAATGTACTTCTTGCAATTCCAGATGATATTCCGTTCCCGCAGAATCTTGAATTTCAGGGCGCTGTAAACCGTGCGGTACTTAAATTGATAAAGGCTGCAGGCGGAAGAACTCTTGTACTTTTTACATCGTATGAATCGATGAAGGCTACATTCCTTGCAATTAAGTCTGATATTTATGATATGGGAATTGAACTTTTAAAGCAGGGCGATGATGACCGGTTCAGGCTGCTAGACAGATTCAAGATGGATGATTCCAGTGTTCTTTTTGCAACCGATTCCTTCTGGCAGGGAATTGATGTTCCGGGAAATTCTTTAAGTCAGGTAATTATTGTTAAGCTCCCGTTTACGGTTCCAAATGATCCTGTTTTTGCAGCAAGATGTGAACTTATTGAAAAACGAGGAGGCAGTTCTTTTTACGAGCTGAGTATTCCTGAATCGATCATCAAATTCAGACAGGGATTCGGAAGACTTGTAAGACGGTCAACTGATAAGGGAGCTGTTGTTGTTCTTGATAAGAGACTTTGTACAAAGCCTTACGGACGCAAATTTATAGAAAGCCTTCCAGAGACAAAAAGAATGTATACTCATCTCGATGAAATCGTAGCAGAAGTAAGCTCATTGTTAAAATCAGACGTTCAGTAATATTGATTTTTAAAGTGAATATTATTAATATAAAGTTATGGTAATGCTTACTAATATTATTGCAGTTTGTACATGTATCTGTCTTGTTGCAATTCCTTCACTTTTAAATATTATTTTTTACCCATTCTCAAAAAAGATTTGTGTAAAAATTTCTGATTATATCGTAAAACGCTGTGCACCTGGAATTTTTTCAATCCTTAAGGTTTATAAAAACTTCAGATGTTCATATACACGCGAAAAAGATGAAAAATTACCGGAACAGTTTCTTGTAATCTGTAATCATCAGAGCCTTTTTGATATTCCTATTTTCATGACATTCTTTCCAGAACTGAATGTTCGCTTTGTTGCAAAAGATACTCTTGCTCGTCATATTCCTCTTGTTTCAGAAATGCTTCGTGCTCACGAACATTGTATGATTCCAAGAACAGGTGGAGCTGGTAAGGCAATGAAGACTATCGAAAACTTCGGTAAGCGTGTAGTTGAAAGAAAACAGATTCCTGTTCTTTTTCCGGAAGGAACGAGAAGTAAAGACGGCACTTTAAGAACTTTCTACAGTGCAGGTTTTAGAAAGCTGATTGAAACTACACATCTTCCTGTAGTTGTATGTGCAGTTGATAATGGTTATAAAATCAACGATATGAAGCATCTTTTTGAAAATGTTTCAAAAATCAACTACAAGTGTAAACTGCTTAAAGTATTTCCTTGTCCTGAAACTAAAGAAGAACAGGTAAAACTGCTTGAAGATGCAAAGGATCTTATTCAGGTTCAGCTTGATCAGTGGCGTGAAGAAGACAGAAAAGCAATTGGTAAATAAAATGAAAAACGGATTGTAAAATAATTCAGATTGAAGGATTTTTTTACAGTCCGTTTTTTTTGTAAAAAGGGTATTGGGCAAAAAAAAGGGCTGTCATAGACAGCCTTTTTTTAACGTTAAAAATTATTTGAAGTCCTTTGGACGTCTTTCTGTGCGTTTGCATTTACTGCATTCTGCAACATTTCTAAGTCTTCCGTTTTCAAACATAGTTTTCATTACGATTTCGCCCTGGCAATCAGGACAAATGAATTTCTGTGTTGCAACGGTTGTACGAGAGTTTTTACTGGCTCCTGCCATCTGTATAACCTCCAATCGATTGGTTTTATTATAATAAAGATTATAAATTAAGTTGTCAAGTATACATAAAGCCTTTTTTAAGACTGTCTAAAGGCTTACATAGTAAAGAAATCTATTGACAAGCATTTGGGATTTTTGCTAATATTTATTACAGTTTTTGAATTGGGGGTCATCCTTTGGCTAGAAATCAAACATCAGCTCAGAAAGCTTTTAAGCAGAGCGAAGCAAGACGCTTACATAACAAGGCAATCAAAAGTGAATGTCGTACATTTGCAAGACAGTTTGTAGAAGCATGTCAGGCAAAAGACCAGGCTGCAGCTCAGGCTAAGTTGAAGACACTTGTAAGCTCACTTGATTCTGCACGCAGCAAGGGTGTTTTAACACGTAATGCTGTATCTCGCAAGAAGTCTCGTATGACAAAGCTTTACAATGTTTCTTTTGCTGCAAACACAGCAAAATAACTAACGATAATGCAAATGCAGGGTGTATTTAATGCATCCTGCATTAGTATTATTAATGCTATAATGAGGTTTTGAGATGGCAGATGATAAATTAACAAAAATTGATTTAATAGAATCTGTGTATCTCAATACTAAGATTGAAAAGCAGCAGGTTCAGGTGGTTGTTGACAGCCTCCTTGAACAGCTTAAGTCATCTCTTGAAGATGGCAAAACAATTGAACTGCGTGGGTTCGGAACATTTGAAAAACGTCTTAGAAAGGGACGTTCCAAAGCAAGAAATCCGAAAACAGGTGAAACAGTAAGTGTTGAACCTCATTATGTAGCAGTTTTCAGACCGGGAAGAGAATTGAAAAAATTTATCGGAAATCTTCCTGTGGACAAAGAATCTAAGTAAATTTTCAATTACAGAATATATTTGTTGTTTTTTTGTTAATTAGGAATTACAATCTAATTATAAATTGTTTGGAGTACCAGTTTTTTTATGGAAAATGAAAAAAGAAATTTTACAGTTTTAGGATCTGAAACAGAATTTGATGGTGTTCTTGAATTTACTGATGATTTAAAAATTAGTGGAAAATTTAACGGTACAATTATTGCTGAAGGTAATCTTGAAATTGATAAAGCTGCAGTTTGTTCTGTAGATAAAATGTCTGCTAATGCAATTATTATTTCTGGTACAGTTACTGGTGATATTGAAGCAGCAGAAAGAGTAGAGATGTGCTATGGCAGTAAAGTAAAAGGTAATGTTACAACTGCAAGACTTCGTATTGCAGACAATGTTGACTTTGAAGGTCAGGTAACAATGCTTGATAAAGAACCAGAGGTTGATTTGTTCTCAGTTGCTTCTGATGAGTTTAAGCAGTCATTAATTCTTAAGTCTGATACTGAAGAATAATTTTATATATATAATTTTTTATTGACTACATAATGTGGGAGTTTTGTAGTAATTCATTTAATAATCATTTCTTTTTTTGAAAATCAAAAACTTAGTTTTTTATAATATCTTATTTTAATTCACTTTACATGGAGAATTTTTTATGGCAGCATTTAGACGCCGTACTTCCAAAGCAGCTGAAGGAGATCAGACTGCTGAAAACGAAACAGAAACTCAGAATGTTAATGCAGAAGAAACTGCATCGGCTGAGGAAAAAATTGCAGAACCAGCAGAAGCTTCTGCCGCTGAAGGTGAAGCTTCAGAAGAAGCTGCAAAGCCAAAGAGACGAAAAGCAGTCGTAAAAAAAGCTGCAGCACCTGCACAGGCTCCTGCACAGACAGAACAGCCAAAAAAGAAAGCTGCTTCAGCACAGTCAAACCAGCAGCAGAACCGCAAGTTCAACAATAGCAATAACAGAACATTTACACGCAATATTCCTCAGGAAGCAATGCAGGTTGAAACTCATCTTCCTGAAGGAATGGCTGAAAGCGGTGAACAGCCACGCCTTGAAATCAACGAATTGACAAAGAAAGGTATGCAGGAACTTCGTGAACTTGCAGTTCAGTATGGCTTTACAGCTGATGATCTTGCACCAATGAAAAAGCAGGACCTTATTTTTGTAATTCTTAAAGCTCATACAGAACACGGCGGAATTATTTTTGCTTCGGGCGCACTTGAAATCCTTCCAGACGGATACGGATTCCTCCGTTCACCACAGAACTCATATCTTCCAGGTCCGGATGATATTTATATTTCGCCAAGCCAGATCCGTTTGTTCAACTTGAAGACTGGTGATACAGTTTACGGACAGACACGTTCACCAAAAGAAGGAGAAAAGTTTTTTGCTTTGCTCCGCATTGAATCTGTAAACTTTGATGAACCACGTATTGCTCAGACACGCGTTCCTTTTGAAAACCTTACACCGCTTTATCCAAATGAAAAGCTTAAGCTTGAAACTGTTTCAACGGAAGTTTCAACTCGTATCGTAGATTTATTTGCACCTATCGGAAAAGGTCAGCGACTTTTGATTGTTGCTCCGCCAAAGGCTGGTAAAACAATTTTGATGCAGAAAGTAGCAAACGCAATTACAGCAAATAATCCAGAAGTATATTTGATCGTTCTTTTGATTGATGAACGTCCTGAAGAAGTTACAGAAATGGAACGCGCTATTCAGGGTGAAGTTATTTCTTCAACATTTGATGAACAGGCAACACGCCACGTTCAGGTTGCAGAAATGGTTCTTGAAAAGGCAAAACGTCTTGTTGAACATAAGCGTGATGTTGTAATTCTTCTTGACTCAATTACTCGTCTTGCACGTGCTTATAACCAGACAGTTCAAACATCAGGAAAAGTTCTTTCTGGTGGTGTTGATTCAAATGCATTGTTCAAACCAAAGAGATTCTTCGGTGCTGCCCGTAATGTAGAAGAAGGCGGTTCTTTGACAATCATTTCTACAGCATTGATTGAAACAGGTTCAAGAATGGACGAAGTTATCTTTGAAGAATTCAAAGGTACAGGTAACTCAGAGATCGACCTTGACCGCCGTCTCGCTGAACGCCGCTTGTTCCCTGCAATTAATATCAAGAAGTCTGGAACTCGTAAAGAAGAACTTCTTCTTACAGAAAGCGAACTTCAGAAAATGTGGATCTTGAGAAAAGTTCTTAATCCGATGGAAGATGTTGAAATCACAGAACTTATTCTTGATCGCATGAAGAAGTCAAAGACAAACGAAGCGTTCCTCGCATCCATGAATGCCGGAACTGCAGGTATTGATTAATTTGTAGCATTTAGTTAAAATTGTATAAATTATTCTTGTGGTATTATTTTTAAATTTTGGCTGACGGTGACGAAATGATAGAAGCGGTTTTCGCAAGCTAGAGGTTGCCGGGCGTAATACAGGGCAAGAAGACAGGAGTTATAATAATGAAAAAGGATATCCATCCAGAGTACACACTCACAAAAATTACTTGCGTATGCGGTAACGTAATTGAAACACGTTCAACAGTAAAAGACATCCACGTTGAAATTTGTTCAGCTTGCCACCCATTCTTTACTGGTAAGCAGAAACTCGTTGATACTGCAGGACGTATCGATCGTTTCAACAAACGTTACGGAATCAAAGCAGACAACAAGTAATTGTTATATGCTTAAAAAGGCAGCTTGAAATACAGCTGCTTTTTATTAACTTGATCTGTTTTACGGATCTTTTTGTGATTATAGTCTAGGACTTCAGACTATGACCTGCAAAGCCTTCCGCGTATCAGATATATAAAACTAAATGCAGGCAGAAGCTTGCAGATAAGGAGTTCCAAAAATGGCACTTACAAAAGAACAGTCAAAGTCACTTGTTTCACAGTTCGGTGCAAACGAAAATGACACTGGAAACACAAAAGTTCAAGTTGCTCTTCTCACAGCTAGAGTTCAGCAGCTTACAGCACACGTTCAGAACTATCCAAAAGATAAGAGCGCAAAACGTTCTCTCTTGAAGGTAATCGGTCAGCGCAAAAAGCTTTTGAAGTACCTCCAGAACACAAACCTCGAAACATACCGCGCACTCATCAAGGAATTGGGATTGCGTAAGTAGTTTTACGAAAAAGTGGACGGACTCTTGTATAAGACCGTCCATTTTTTTTTAACAGTTACCGCTCTGAAAAAACGGTAAAAAGGCGCCGTCCTTATAAAACGGAACAACAGGCACCGACCTGAAATGCGGACAGTTTCCGCGAAAACGGAAAAGAAGAAAAAGAAGGAAAAGAAAACATGGTAGAAAGAGTAACTTACAGACTCGGAGATGCCGATCTCATCCTTGAAACAGGAAAAATCGGTAAACAGGCTAACGGTTGTGTATACGCACAGTGGGGCGGAGCTGCTGTTATTGCTACAATTTGTGCTTCTTCTAATGTTACAGAAGGACAGGATTTCGTTCCTGTTACAGTTGAGTACAATGAAAAATTCTATGCTGCTGGTAAAATCCCTGGTGGCTTTGTAAAACGCGAAGGTCGTCCAAAGGACAAGGAAATCCTTGTTAGCCGTCTTATCGACCGTCCAATGCGCCCACTTTTTGAACCATCATTTGGTCATGAATTGCAGATCGTTCCTACTTGTGTATCTGCTGACGGTGTTCATACTCAGGATATTCTTGCTGTAATTGCTGCATCTGCTGCAACTACAATTTCAGATATTCCATTCCACGGACCAGTTGCTGCTGCTCGTATCGGTTATGTAAACGGTGAATACATCATCAACCCTACATTCAAACAGATCGAAGAAGGTGACCTAGAAATCGTTGTAGCCGGAACAAAAGACGGATTTACAATGGTAGAAGGTGGAGCTAACGAAGTTTCAGAAGAAGTAATGCTTGGAGCTCTTGAAAAAGCTCAGGGCTTTATTACTGACATGTGTCTCTTGCAGGAAGAACTCGCAAAGAAAGCAGGAAAAGCTAAACTTCCACTTAATCCACTTGATGTTACACTTGCTAACAAAGAAGCTATCGAAGCTGATGCAATTCCACTTTTGAAAGATGCATGTTTCAAAGACAGCAAAATCAACCGCGGTATTGCAATCAACAAGGCTATCAAAGAAGTTGCTTCTAAATATGCTGAACAGCTTGAAGATCCAGTACAGGCAAAGCTTTTTGCTGCATTGATGGATGACATTCAGTACAATCTTCTTCGTAAGTCAATTCTTGACGAAGGTGTTCGTGTTGACGGAAGAAAGGTTGACGAAATTCGTCCTATTACATGTGAAGTTAATGTACTTCCTCGACCACATGGATCTGCACTCTTTACACGAGGTGAAACACAGTCTTTGGCTGTTTGTACACTCGGTACAACAATGGATGAACAGGTTTATGACGATATCGATGGAGATCGTTCTGAACACTTCATTCTTCACTATAACTTCCCACCATACTCAGTTGGTGAAACAGGAAAACTTACAACAGGTCGTCGTGAAATCGGACACGGAAACCTCGCTCGCCGTTCATTGGCTGCAATGGTTCCAAGCCGCGAAGAATTTCCTTACACAGTACGCGTAGTATCTGAAATTATGGAATCTAACGGTTCATCTTCACAGGCTTCTACTTGTGGTGGCTGTCTTGCAATGCTCGCTGCTGGTGTTCCAATGAAGAAAATGGTTGCAGGTATCGCTATGGGTCTTATTACAGAACCAGAAGGCGACAATCCTTACGGACGTTATGCAATCCTTTCTGATATCCTTGGTGAAGAAGATCACCTTGGTGATATGGACTTTAAAGTAGCCGGAACAGAAGACGGTATTACTGGTTTCCAGATGGATATCAAGATTGCCGGTGTTACAACAGAAATCATGAAGAAGGCTATGGAACAGGCTCGTGCTGGTCGTATGCACATCCTCGGAAAAATGAAGGAATGCATCGACAAACCAGCTGAAATCAGCCAGTACGCTCCAAAAATCCTTACAATGAAAATTCCAGTTGATAAGATTGGTGCCCTCATCGGACCTGGCGGAAAGAACGTTAAAGCTCTCTGCTTACAGTACGGTGTTACAATCAACACAGACGATGACGGAACAGTTACAATCTACGGAAAAACTGGAACAAGTGCTGAAGAAGCTAAGAAAGCAGTTAAGGGAATTACTGAAGATCCAGAAGTTGGAACAATTTACAACGGTATAGTTAAGTCTATCAAAGACTTTGGAGCATTCGTTGAAATCCTTCCTGGAAAAGAAGGTCTCTGTCACATTTCTAAGCTCTCTCGTGGCCGCGTAGAAAAAGTAACAGATGTTCTTAAAGAAGGACAGCAGATTCCTGTAAAATTGCTTGAAGTTGACCAGCGTGGTCGTCTCCAGCTTTCTTACATCGATGCTATCGAAGAACAGAAATAATTATTGCTTGAATAAGTAATAGAATATAAAAGCAGTCGCTCATTTGAAGGTCACTTCAGATGAGTGTACTGCTTTTTTTTTGTTTTGATAAATGATATACTAAATATATGAATAAAATTGATATTAAATGCGTTGCACAGGATGGTGCAATTGTTCCTGAATATAAAACTTTCGGTGCAGCTGGTGCCGACATTTGTGCTTTACTTTCTGAAAGTATTACATTAAAGCCGATGGAAAGAGTACTTGTTCCTACAGGGTTGAGTTTTGAAATACCTGAAGGCTACGAAATCCAGGTCAGACCACGAAGCGGGCTTGCAATCAAAAACGGTATTACCTGCCTTAACACACCTGGAACAATCGACAGCGATTATCGCGGTGAAGTAAAAGTTATTCTTATTAATTTGAGCAATGAAGATTTTACAATCAATAACGGTGACAGAATCGCGCAGATTGTTGTTAGTCCTGTTACTCTTGGAAACTTTGTAAAAGTTCTGGAACTTGATAAAACTGAACGTGGAGAAGGTGGTTTTGGTTCTACAGGCAAGTAAGTTACCTGCATGGATTTTAACCTTATGGCATTTTATCCATAAGAAAATCGTTCATATAAGGTTCCTTCAAAGAAAACGAAAAACATTTTTTCTCTGGCGATATATTATCAAAGAACTTTTTGTTTATTTCTTTGTAATGTTCCTTTTTTATTTTTTAATTTTCTTTGTAAATCAGATTCTTGTTCTGATGCTTAAACTATTGGGAAAGAATCTTCCTCTTTGGGATGTTGTACTTCTTATTTTTTATTCGCTTCCACAGATTATTGCTCAGACAGCACCTTTTGCAACTTTGACAGGTTTTTTGATGTGTCTTGGTAGAATGAACAGTGACAACGAAATTCTTATTTTGCGTGCATCAGGTCAGAATCCAAGATTTATAATTCTTGTTCCTGTTTTGATTCTCGGTCTTCTTATTTCGTTTTTCTCATTTTTTGTAAATGATTATCTTCTTCCGGCTGGAATGATTAAATATCGTGAACAGGAATTAATCAGTATTTCTAGAAATCCGTTTGTTGAAATTGAATCTAATTCTGTAAAGCATCTGCGTGATAACACAATCGTTACAGGTAATGTAACTAATAAAGGAATTTCTGATATCGTATTTTTTGATAAAGATGAAAAGGGTAATCCGAGAATCATTCTTGCAGGACAGTCAACAGTTGATACAGCAGAAGAGGCTGGTGTCAGCATGCAGCTTAATATGACTGACCCAAATGTAATTGTTCTTGATAATCAGAACCCAAGAAGCTTTGATGTAATTACTGCAAAAAAAATGACAATGAATATTTTTGAATCATTGTTTGTTGACAGTAATTTTGGTGATGATCCGACATCGATGACAACTTATGATATTAAGCAGCAGATAAAAAAATTCAAGGAAGATGAAAACACTCCAAAAGAAACAATTAATCGTTACATTCTAGAGTATAACAGAAAATATGCAAGTTCTTTCGGTGCCGTTTTCTTTGCATTCCTGGCGTTGCCGCTTGCTTTGATTTTCGGAAAGCATAATGGTGTTTTTGCCGGTCTTATTATTGGTGTACTTATTTCGGTAGTGTACTGGTCTTTGATCTGGATTTTTATGCTTTTTGGTTTACGGAACGGATTGAATGGAACGATTGCAATGTGGATTCCGAACTTTGTTGTGGGAATTGCAGGTCTTGGATTCTATGTTGTTATGGTGAAGCAGTAGATGAAAATTGCAGTTTATATTTTTAAAATATTTTTTCCTCTGCTGATTGGTGCACTGAGCCTGTTTGTATTAGGTTTTGAAATCGTTGACCTTTTTATGAACATCTGGAAGTATCTGTTCAACAATGTTCCGGTTCCCGTTATATTACGCATCCTCGGTTTATATCTTCCAAAAACAATTACTTTTGCACTTCCTCTTTCAATGCTTTTTGCTACCTGTTATATGCTTTGCATTCTTTCGTCGCATAATGAACTTGTTGCTTTGTTTGCATCGGGAATTTCTTATGTCCGTGCAATGATTCCGTTAATGGTTTTTGCGGCATTGCTTTCTGTCGGATATTTTATTTTTGAAGATAAAGTTGTTGTTCCATGTTACAAGGAATATACGGAGCTTAAAAATTCCGCGTTAAATATTGAACAGGAATTAAATAACAATAATGTTGTTATCAGAAGCCATGACGGTCTTGTTATTTATAAAACAGATCTGTATGAAGACAGCACATGTCGTCTTTATAATCTTATGCTTGTTATTCGAAATGAGGACCATTCGCTTAGGGCGATTGTAAAAACTTCAACTGCAAGCTGGAATGAAGAAAACGGAAAATGGGAGCTTTCTACGCCTATATGTTACAGACCTGATGAAAACGGGCAGCTTAAAAACACAAGTGATATAAGTGACCTTAAAGAGCTGCTTGATGAATCGCCTGACACGTTTAAAAACAATAAAGTCGATGTTGAAACAATTACGATTAAAGAAGCTAAGGAATATATAACATATCTTCAGAAAGCGGGATTACCTTCTGGTGAAGCAAAGTCGGTTTATTACAAGAAATTTTCATTTCCTTATGTAATTTTGATTGTTACAGTACTTGCAATCGGACTTTCGGGAAGATGGCAAAAAAATGTAATTATTATCAGTATGATTCTTTCTTTGTCAGCAGCAGTACTTTTTTATGTTTTGCAGATGGTTACGATGCTTTTTGCTAAGTTTGGATTTGTAACCCCACTGGCAGGTGCGTGGTTTCCTGTTATAGTGTTCTTTATAATAAGCATTGTACTTTTAAGGTATGCAAAAACCTGATGGATTTACTGCTTAAAGTACTTAAGAAATTTAAAAATACGGTTCAAATACCGATAATTTTAATATAAAACGATAAAAATGGACTGAATATGGCTGAAATTTTTAATATTTTGCATAAAAATAAAAACTCAAAAGCAAGAACTGGTGTACTTTCACTTCCTCATGGAACAGTTCAGACTCCTGTATTTATGCCGGTTGGAACAAATGCAACTGTTAAGGCCATTACAAAGGATGATCTTGAGGAAATCGGGTTTGAAATCATTCTTGCAAATACATACCATCTTTATTTAAGACCAGGTCCTGATTTGATTAAAGAAGCCGGCGGGCTTCACGGATTTTCAAAATGGAACAGAAACTTTCTGACTGATTCAGGCGGATTCCAGGTATTTTCACTTTCCAAGCTTCGAAAAATTACAAATGAAGGTGCGCGTTTTCAGAGCAACATTGACGGAAGCTATCATATGTTCACTCCTGAAAATGTTGTAGAAACTCAGGCAAAATTTAATTCTGATATTCAGATGCAGCTTGATGTATGTTCAGGCTGGGGCGTTGAGCGTAAAGAAGCAGTTGAAGCTCTTCGTATAACTTCTGATTGGCTGGTGCGTGCAAAAAAAGCATGGGAAGAAGAACAGAATAAAGGTTATAAAGGAATTCTTTTTCCAATCGTGCAGGGAAACTTTTTTGGAGATCTTCGTAAGCAGAGCGCAGAATTTGTTGCGTCTTTAGATTTTCCGGGAATTGCAATCGGAGGCCTTTCAGTTGGTGAACCAAAAGAAGAGTATTCGAAATTCCTTGCATATACTGTCGACTGTCTCCCTGAAGATAAGCCGAAATACGTAATGGGAATCGGAACGCCTGATTACATTCTTGATGCAATCGCAAACGGTATTGATATGTTTGACTGTGTTCTTCCAACCCGCAATGCCCGTAACGGTTCATATTTTACACACGACGGAATGCTTTCAATCAAGCAGGAACGTTTTATTCATGACTTCGGACCGATTGATAAAGAATGCAACTGTAAGGTTTGCCGCAATTATTCGCGTTCATATCTCCGTCATATTTTTAAATCTCAGGAAATATTGAGCAGCATGCTTGCTTCGTATCACAACCTTTACTTCTTAAACAATCTTGTTAAAGAAGCACGTGAAGCAATCAATAACGACCGTTTTGAAGAATATCGCGAAGTATTTTTAAAACGTTTTAAAGCAGGTGAAATAAAATGAAAAAAATTTTGATTTTACTTTTAGCATTGAATATGTGTGCAGCTTTTGCACTTGAAAATTCCTCTTCTGAAAAAGATTCTGATACACCAGAAAAAATTACCCGCGAAGTAACAATTCCTCAGAGCAAAAAACCGTTGCCTCCTGATCAGGAGAAAGCGGAGAAGGCTGCTCTTAAAGATGAAGGAAAAGATGCTGTTAAAGACAAGAAAGAAACTATCGCATACGGAATTGAAACTGAAATTCTTTCTCTTATTAAAGATTTGATTTCAAATGAAGATCCGCGCTTTTCTGAAGATCTGTATGATTTGTTTTATACAACTAAAAGTGTTCCGGTACGCGAAAAAATCATTGAATATTTTACTAAATTAAAAGATCCATGTATTGAAGATTATGCAGTTGAAATTCTCGAAGATCCTTATGATACAAAAGACAGCACAGTTGAAATGCTTTTCAGATATGTTTCTGAAGTAAAGACAAAAGAAGCAGTTCCTTGTGTATTGAATATTCTTGATTCTGAAAATGAAGTTTATTTTAACGGTGCTTTGACAGCTCTTGGAGAAATTGGCGGAACTGACGAAGCGGGATTTTTGGTTGATTACCTTGAACGTGATGACCTTACTCTTGCACAGCGCCAGAATCTTATGAAGGTACTTGGAAGACTTCGTGCAGAAAGTACATGGGATAAGCTTGCAGAAATCTGTCAGGATGAAGAAGAAAATTCTTTTGTAAGAATGTATGCTGCAGAAGCAATCGGTGCAATGAAAAAGCCTGAATCGCTTCCTATTCTGATTGACCTTCTTGAAAGTTCTGATCCTAACTTTAGGGTTTATGTAATTAAAGGTCTTTCAAATTATGACACAAAGGAAGCGAAGAACGCAATCATTCAGGGAATCAAAGATGCTCACTGGAAAGTTCGTCAGGAAGCAATTGAATGTGTTGAAAAAATGAAGATTACAGAAGCAGTTCCATTTGTAATTTACCGTGCTAAAAACGATCCAGAAAATGTAATCAAAGATAAATCTTATGCAGTACTTTCAAAAATGGACAATGAAGAAGCTAATGCTTTTCTTGTTGAAACAATTACGGACAAGAAGGGAACTGATACCGCAAAAGGTAAAGCAGCTGATGCTTTATTAAAAAATACAAAATATGGTTTGAAGGAAATTTCACAGCTTGCAGTTGATCTTGCAGGTGATGATAAACGTAAACCATTCAGATATACAATCGGAAAACTTATTGCAAAATATCCTGACCCTCAGTTTGGAGAAGTTTGTTTTGCTTACCTTCAGTCAAAGGATGCCCAGACTTGTGCTCTCGGTCTTGATATGTATGCAAGCGGAAGATACACACAGGCAGAAGCTAAGGTTAAAGAAATTTCTGAAAATGAAAAAGCTGGTGCCAATTACAAAAAGGCCCGCAAGATTCTTAAAGTTGAATAGTCAGGATTAATATGAACGCAAACGAATATTGGGTAAAATACAAAAAGGAAAATAATCTTTCAGATTCCTTGAAATATAACGGTGAGCTTCAGTTCGGTTATGATGCAGACAGTACAAACCAGCTTAATGCACTTGTATTATGCGGTGTTAAAAAAGCAACCTGTTCACTGTTTGAATCATACGAGCTTGATATGATGAGCGTTCCTAAAATTAATGATTATTATGTAATAACTGATTTTAAAGATCAGGCTGTATGTATTATCAAAGATGTAAATGTCAGCACAATGGCATTTAAACAGATGTACTGGGAACTTGCTCAGAAAGAAGGTGAAGATTCTTCAATGGAAGAATGGCGTGAAAATCACCGAGAATATTTTGAAGACGAAGCAATAGATCTCGGTATTGAATTTAACGACAATACTCTGATTGTATTTGAAGAGTTTGAGGTTGTTTATAAAGAATAACCCATAGAAGAAAAGTTATCCTTTATTTTTTTTATATAACAAAGAATGCGTATAATTTATTATACCCGTAATTTTTTATGCGTAAAAACTGTTGAGCTTGCGATAGATTTCGTTGAGACGGTTTTTTTGTTCGTCTGAGAATTTTTCGTCTGCTTCATCAATTAATGATTCAATAGTTGAAAGACTTTCTGAAAGGGCTGTTGAGAAGCCTCTTGAAACCTTAAACCAGTAATTTCCGTTATTATCTGTAAAGGCTGCAATAAAGCCCATTTCTTTGCTCTTAGTTTTTGCAACTGCTACATTAAGCACAAGTTCCATTGCTTTACAAAGACGGTCAATTCCTTTTTCTTCGTTAATATTAATATTGAGTTTGCGATCGAATTTCTTTTCTTCAACAGGGATGAGGTTGAGTACATTTGCGATTTTGAAAATCAGTTCAAGCTTTTCGCCGTTCAATAATTCATAGCCGTTTTTAAGAGTAACTTTTCCTTTGAGTGATGAAAGTTTAATGTGAAGCTCTGTATCACTTGAGAAGTCGTTTTCTTTTGCGCAGACAAGAAGCTGTGAAAGAGGAAGAATGACAAGATGTTTTCCTTTTGCTTTTTTAATTTCAAAGCAGGAACTTCCGATGCGAAGTTCACTTTTATTCTTATCTTTTTCTTTTGCTTTTTTACTGTCGGCTTTTGCGTATTCCTCTTTGAATGAACTTTTTGCTTCATATTCATAACCGGATGTAAGAGTTCGTGTTTTATCCTTTGATTTTTTGAGAACTGTAAGATGTTTTTCAAGAGAAGGATCGATTTTTGAAAGCATGCTTTTTGTAAGCGGAGAAACGCTCATGGCAAACATACGGCTTGTGCGGACGATTTCTCCGGCAACGATATACATCGGATCAGTGCGGAACATATTGCTTCCGGGATGAATTGAAATGTGATCAGCAGTGAGGGTTCTGAAATTTTCACGGCCTTCGCGAACACATACAAACTGAATCATTCCCGAAGCGATACAACAAAGATAATCATCCATTGCGCCGCCGCCACAGATTGGAATCTGCTGAGATGAGACAATGTCAGAAAGCTGGAGAACAATGTTTTCAATTTCTGCCATTACTTTTTCATCAAGGTAATTTTTTTTACAGAACTGTTCGCGTGACTGCTGCTTGAGATAGGTTCTGTAAAGTTTTACGTAAGACACAAAGTCTCCCTGAATGTCGCGGAAGGAATGATGAGCGCGGCGTGCATCCATTTCTTCGCCCTGAGGCAAAACGAAAGGCGAGTGAGTACTTAAGAAGGCTGCTGCAATGAGAACTTCTTCCATGACCTCAGGGTATTTAAGAATTGATTCGACAATGATTCTTGAAACACGTGGTGGAAGAGGGAATAAAACCATAAGGTTTCCAATGCTTGAAAGTGTGTTGTCGGGATTGATTGCTTTTAACATTCGAAGAGTTTCTACAGCGCCGCGGATTGCTTCTTTTGGCGGTTTAGAAATAAAGTCGAATGTTTCAAAATCTGTAATGCCGAGTTCTGCCATGCGAAGAACTACTTCTGAAAGGTCTGTTCTGAAAATTTCTTCTGTTGTATAACTTTCGCGTGTGTCATAATCTTTGCGAGGATAAAGTCTGTAACAGGTTCCTGCCTGAGTTCGTCCTGCACGTCCGCGGCGCTGGTTGCATGAAGCTTTTGAAACCGGAGTTTCGATAAGGCTTGATGTATATGTGCGGGGACTGTAGAAATTCAATTTTGCAAGACCTGAGTCGATTACAGAAGTAATTCCGTCAATTGTAACAGAGGTTTCTGCAATGTTAGTCGAGATTATTACTTTTTTTCTTCCAAATGGTGCCGGATCAAAAACACGTTCCTGTTCTTCTTTTGGAAGACGGCCGTAAAGAGGAATCATCTGGATTTTTCTTGAATAAGGCATTCTGTACAATTTGTTTATACAGTCTTTGATTGCTTTTTCACCAGGGAGAAAAATAAGAATGTCACCTTCGGTTTTGTTATAAAGAATGCGGTCAATTGTATTTGAAATCTTTGAAAGTAAAGCTTCTTCTGCTGTGAGAGTGTTTGTGCTTGCAGGAATTGTCGGCGGATCATAGATAACTGTAACCGGATATGTGATCGTATCAATTGTTACGATAGGACAGCCGTCAAAGTAGGTTGAAAATTTTTCAGCATTCATTGTGGCGCTTGAAACGATGATTTTAAGATCTGGTCTTACTTTAAGGACGCGTTTTAAAAGACCGAGAACAAAGTCAATGTTAAGGCTTCTTTCGTGTGCTTCGTCTACCATGATGACTGAATATTTTTTCATCATCGGATCAAGCTTCATTTCTTGAAGGAGAATACCGTCGGTCATGATTTTGATTTTTGTTGTTAAGTCTGTCTTGTCTTCAAAACGCATTTTGTAACCGACAAGTCCAGGGTAAGAAGTTCCAAGCTGTTTTGAAATAAATTCACTTACAGAAAGGGCTGCAATACGACGCGGCTGAGTAACTGCAATTACTCCGTTGTCAGAATAGCCTGCTTCGTGAAGAATGACTGGAATCTGTGTCGTTTTTCCTGAACCTGTTGGGCTTTGGACAATAATAACCTGATTTGTCTGTAATGTATCGAGAATGCGCTGTTTCTGTTCGTAAACAGGTAATGATTTATAATTTATCGACATGTAAAGTTAACTCCGATTTTCTTTAATAATTCTTCCCGTTTTTTAAGATAGTTTAAAAGCTGTTTGTTTTCTGCTTTTTCAAGTTCATCAAAAAGATTCTGGTCTAATTTTTTTATGAGAATGTTTTTGTTTTCGTCAACAATGTTTGTAATGTAGACAAGACGGTTGTAATCAAAATAGGTGTAATCTTGATCTTTTACTGCGTGTACTATAGCGCAGTAGCCGTCGCCCGTATATTCCCTCATTGAAGCAGGATTTGAAAAGTTTGGTCTGTAGCGCTGGGCAGAAATTGTATTTCCATTTGCATAGAAAATAATTTTATTGATTTTTCCTGTGTCTTTATCTGAAATGTATTCTATAGGCTTTGGTGTGTGCGGATGATTTGCCCAGAGGATATCAACACCAGCATTAAGTAAATCGTAATAAAGTTTTTTCTGAGATGGTTTTACATCAAGAATGTATTCAGGTTCATCACAGTGAATGGCAAGAATGAATATGTCGCATGGATTTTCTTCGCGCATTTTTTTTACAGTTTCGATAAGCTTTTTCTTTCCGGCTTCGGTGCTGGCAAAGAAATTAATCATCTGATTGCAGCTTGGAGTGTTGAGAATCTGTGTTACGCCAAGGAATAAGATTTTGATTTTGTTTTTTTCAAATATGGAATAGGAACAGCTGCTTGAAGACGCTTTTGAAATTGAAGAAACATCTTCTTTAAGGCCTGAAAAATAAACAGGGCGTTTTGAATCTTTGTACTGCTGTGAAATTTCCTTTGTCCATTTATAAGTTGATTTAATGCCATCTTCAAACTGATCGTTTGTGTGATTGTTTGCAACTGTCATTACATTTACGCCTGCGTCAATTGCAGCCTGAGGATAAGAATACTGCATGTTAAAGTTAGGGTAGTTCATGAACGGGATGTTGTTTGAAACTGGTGCTTCGATATTTGCAAAAGTAAAATCAGATGACGATGTTATGTCGCGGATATCATCCCAGATTATGTCATAATCAGACATAATGAAATTTCCTGTATGAGCCATCACATCACCTAAAAAAACAAGTTCAACACCTTTTTTTCTATTATAATTTCCAGCTGACTGATCTGTTGACTTACACGAAAAAAACAAAACTGCAAAGAGAACGTTCAATAAAATAAAAAAACGTTTTCGTGCATGTGAATTTTCAATTGCTCTCATAATTTAATTATACCGAATTTAATTTGAATTGACCACCTGTAATAGTGTACCCTTTGGGAAAAATACGATATAATGAATTTATTATGATTAACGAAATCAAAAAATCTATTTTATCTGGAATTTTAATTTCTATCGGTGGATGTGTTTATCTTGCCAGCACAAATATTGGCAACGGATGGTATGGATGGTTTGGAGCACTTTTGTTCTCCGGCGGTTTGTTTGCAATCTGTGTTTACGGATTCAATCTGTATACAGGAAAAGTTGGATATATTGCTTATCATTTTAAGGATGTCAAATATATTGGTTTTGTTGGACAGGTATGTTTCTTCAATCTTCTTACAACATTCCTTCTTGGTATCTTAATCGGAAAATATTTTCCTAACATTCAGGATGCTGCCGTAAAAAGTTATACAGCCAAACTTGCAGCACCTTACTGGAAAGATTTTGTTTCTGGAATTTTCTGCGGAATGTTAATGTTCCTTGCAGTTGACACTTGGAAGCAGGGACAGAAGATTGGTCTTTTCATTTACGTTCCGGTATTCATCATCGCAGGCTTTGATCACTCGATTGCTAACTCATTCTACAATGGTGCAGCATTAGGGGAATATACATTTACCCTCAATAATCTCTGGTTCATTCTTATTGTTGTTGCCGGAAATGCAGTCGGCGGAATGATATTCCCACTGCTTACACGAAGCTGGAAAAAAGAAGCATAGTTTTTTTTTAAAGATCTTCAGCTACAGCTAAAAACTTATTTTGCAAGACCTTCAGCTACAGCTACAGCACAAGCAACAGTACATGCCAAAAATCTAAAACGCGTTAAAAAAAGGAGTCCGGTGGACTCCTTTTTAGCGTTTACCAACAAATAGGCTCGCCCGATTAATCGGGCGCCGTAGGTTGTACTGTTTGTTAGTAGTACAACCAATTATTGGTAAAACTTATTTTGCAAGACCTTCAGCTACAGCTACAGCACAAGCAACAGTACAACCTACCATTGGGTTGTTACCCATTCCCATGAATCCCATCATTTCAACATGAGCTGGAACTGATGAAGAACCTGCGAACTGAGCGTCTGAGTGCATACGACCGAGTGTATCTGTAAATCCATAAGAAGCAGGACCTGCTGCCATGTTATCTGGATGGAGTGTACGACCTGTACCACCACCTGATGCTACAGAGAAGTATTTTTCTCCAGCAAGAAGTCTTTCTTTCTTATATGTACCAGCTACTGGGTGCTGGAAACGAGTTGGGTTTGTTGAGTTTCCTGTGATAGAAACATCTACGCCTTCGTGCCACATGATTGCAACACCTTCGCGTACATCGTCAGCTCCGTAACATTTTACGCAGAGACGTTTTGGATCGTTTCCGTATGGAACTTCTTTTACAACTTTAAGTGCTTTGTCTGTTCCTTCACCGTTGAAGTAATCAAACTGTGTCTGAACATATGTAAATCCGTTGATACGAGAGATGATCTGAGCTGCATCTTTTCCAAGACCGTTAAGGATAACGCGGAGCTTGTTCTTACGAACATTGTTAGCTTTAGCAGCGATTTTAATAGCACCTTCAGCTGCAGCGAAAGATTCGTGACCAGCCAAGAATGCGAAACACTGTGTTTCTTCGTTAAGGAGGCGAGCACCGAGGTTTCCGTGTCCGAGACCTACTTTACGGTCATCAGCTACTGAACCTGGGAGACAGAATGCCTGAAGTCCTTTACCGATATTTGCAGCAGCTGTAGAAGCTGTCTTATCACCAGTTTTTTCTGCTTCTTTGATAGCAATTGCTGAACCTAAAACATAAGCCCATTTTGCATCTTCGAAACAAATCTGCTGTGTTTCCTGACATACCATGTATGGATCAAATCCTTTGTCCTGACAAAGTTTGCGTGCAGCCTGGAGACCTTCTTCTCCTTCTGCGAATCCGTATTCTTTAAGTGCTTTGTTAACCTGTGGGATACGACCAGCGTAATCTTCAAATAATGTAGCCATTTCTATATTCCTCCAAGTCCTATTCTTTGCGTGGGTCGATAAGTTTTACCATACCCTGATCTTCTGTTACACGACCGTAGTGTGTGCGTGCTCCAGCGATTGCTTCTTCAGCTGGTTTTCCAGCTTTGAGAGCGTCCATCAATTTACCGAAGTTGATACAGTTGTAACCAATGATCTGACCGTCTTTATCGATAGCACATGTTTCAACATATCCTTCTGTCATTTCCAGGTAGCGAGGACCTGTTTTGCGAGTAGCAAACATTGTTCCTACCTGTGAGCGGAGGTTCTTTCCGAGGTCTTCGAGAGAAGCACCAACTTTAAGACCGCCTTCTGAGTAAGCAGACTGTGTACGTCCGTAAACGATCTGCATAAAGAGTTCGCGCATAGCTGTGTTGATAGCATCACATACAAGGTCAGTATTCAATGCTTCGAGAAGTGTTTTTCCGATAAGGATTTCAGAAGCCATAGCTGCTGAGTGTGTCATACCAGAACAACCGATTGTTTCTACAAGAGCTTCTTCGATGATACCGTCTTTTACGTTCAAAGAAAGTTTACAAGCACCCTGCTGTGGAGCACACCAACCGATACCGTGTGTGAATCCAGAAACATCTTCAATTTTTTTAACCTGAACCCATTTTCCTTCTTCTGGAATTGGAGCTGGTCCATGATATGCGCCTTTAGCCAAAGGACACATATGTTCTACTTCTGCTGTGTAGATCATTTGATTCTCCTATAAAAACTTCGCGAAAGCGAAATAATTTTCAATCGTGTTATTTTACATTTTTTATTGATTTTATACAACTATTAAGCTATTCTTGGTCTATACAGAAATGGCTTCTATTGACAATAAAATGAATTTCGTCGATTATTCAGTCTATGAAAAAAAAGATTGAACAGAAAGATCTTTCAAGAAATACACTTGAGACATTAACATCTTCTCAGCTTATTGAACTTGCTGATGAATATGGAATTGATATACCTGATGACCTTAACCGTCAGTTTATTATTGTAGAAATTTTAGAGGCTGCAAAAGACCTTGCTGATAACTTCTATTATAAAGAAACAATTAAAGAAAGTGACGGAGCAGGAGAACTTGCAACAGAACTTCCAGAAAGCTATAACGAAACTAAAATTGACATTATGCTTAGAAATCCTGTTTCTCTTTTTGTTTACTGGGATTTTAGCGAAAGCCAGTTGAAGCAGATTAATTCTTCAAGAACTTCTGTTTACCTTCAAGTTTCGTTCTTTGACGACCTTAATCAAGAAAAACCTCAGGACAGCTTTGATATTCAGATTGATTATGAAGACCGTGAACAGTACATTTTAATTCCAGGCGGAAAAAAGTTTGTAAGAGTTGACCTCATGCAGAATACTTCAAATGCAATGGATGCAGTACTTGCAGTTTCTTCAAGACTTGCAATTCCTGAGCTTTCAGAGGAATTCAGAAATTTCCAGCCTGGTGAAGAGCTTAAGATTAAGCCTGTCCTTGAACTGTCTGGAATAAAGACAATGCTCAAGAATCATTATAATAATTACCGTCAGTCGTTTAATTAATGGAGAGATGAATAAATGGGTACAAAAAATATTTCCTTGCTTTTGAATTTTCATCATCCATACATCAGACACTCGGATGAAACTGTATCTGCCTACGTTCAGGAAAATTCACTTTTATTTGAAAAAATTACGAACATTTATATTCCTCTTTTGAATATGCTTTCAAGATTTGAAACAGAAAAGGCTGGAGTAAAAATAGCTGTTGTATTTTCAACACCTTTGTGTTCGCTTCTTTCAGATCCTGTTGTAAAAAAACAGTACGTTGATTATCTTGATAACCTGATTGCTTTCGGTAAAAAAGAAGTTGTACGTACTAAATCAATTAAAGAAATCAACAGTCATTCCGTTCAGTATCTTGAAAAAATCCTTGAAACAAAAAGATATTTTACAGAAGTATATGAAGAAAATCTTCTTAAATATTTTGGTGTCTTTGCAAAGAAAGGTTTGATTGAAATTCTTGCAACCTGCGGTTCTTACATGTTCATGCCTCACTTTGCTGATATGACTGAAATTCTTAATGCTCAGGTTGAAACTGGACTTAATTCTGTTCGTCATTACTTTGGCGTTAATGCGGAAGGGTTCTATCTTCCTGAACTTGGTTATACAGCAGGAATTGAAAAGGTTCTCAGAATGTATGGCGTGAACTATACAATTCTTCCTTCACAGAGTTTCCTTCTCGGACAGATTTCTCCTGAAAAGGGAATTTTCGCACCTGCGCGCTGTTACAACTGCCTTTCACTTTTTGCAACAGATCCGCTTCATCTTGAATATTTTGAAAACCCTGTTTACAAAAATAAAAATAAAGATATTTCCTGGGAACTTGAACTTGAAGAACTCAAGCCTTTTATCAAAAAAGGTCAGGCCAGAACTTCATCAGGTTTCTGTTACTGGAATAATTCCTTTAACGAATCAGAACTTAATGCAAAAAACATTAAGAAGACAGAATTTATTTACAATACAGAAAATGCAATGAATCAGGTTGAACTTGATGCAGAAGATTTTGTTTCCTCTTACAAAGATAAACTTGAAAAAGCCGCTTCAATTCTCAAAGATACAGATGTTTCAATGACCTGTGTGTTTGACGACCAGATGCTTTACAAAAACTGGGATGAAGGACTTTTATGGTTTGAAGCAATCGTTAAAAAATTTGCTGAAGCAGAAATCAAAGTTACAAGTTTCTCAGAACTTCTTTTTGATAAATTTGCACTTCAGAAAATTACTCCATATTTTGCTTCGGGTTCTGCAGAAAGTTATGGTGAAGATTATCTTTCAAGCAAAAACGGCTGGATGATCCGTTATCTTCGCAAGGCCTGCGAAAGAATTGTTGACCTTGCAGGACGATTCCCGGATGATACAGGACTTAAGGTAAGACTTTTAAATCTTGGTTCAAGGGAACTTCTTCTTGCGTTGAGTTCTGAATGGGCAAAGATGATTGAAAATAATGATTACGCTGAATACGCTGAAAAGATGTTCAAGGACAGCATTATTTCATTTACTGCAGTTTTTGATGCACTCGGTTCAAATACTGTAAGTACAGAATGGCTTTGTAATCTTGAAAAAGATCATCCGATTTATCCATGGATGAACTTCAGAATCTTCTCGAAAAAACATTAATTTTAGAAGTAGTGAACTGTTAATTACTTTTATAAACTGTTTAATACAAAATCCTGTTTTGATTACATAAATCAGAACAGGATTTTTTTTATTCAAGTGTCTGGATGTTCATTACACGGTCAAAAAGTTTTGTTGAGTTTCTGACAAGCTCGATGCTGTTTCTTGCCGGTGTAAAACTTGGATTAAGCTTGAGACATTCTTCCCAGCTTTCGACAGCTTTTTCCATCTGACCGCTTGCGTAATATTTTAAGCCTTCTTCATAATAGTCATCGGCTTTAAGTTCGTTGATGTACCTGCCGTGATCTCCAAAATTGATTTTTGCTGCAACGGAGAAGTGGTTAACAGGATTGATTGAAGAGGTTAAATCGAAGGTATAGTTCAAATCGAGTATGAAGTGCTTAAGGTCGATTTCTGTTCCTAAAGAAATGCGCGGGTTTGCACCTTTGAGTCTGAAGCCCGCCATAAGTTCCATAAAGTCAGTAATCTGAACGTCAACACCGATTCCGGCTGACCACATTTCTGACTGCGAAAAATCAAGAAGATTGATAGGCTGTCTGAAATCTGCACAGATTGTAACAGGCTTTGCAAACTTGTAAGAAATTCCTGCGCTGATACATGTCGGAAGTGAGTCGTCAATCTTAATTCCCTGTGAAGAACCGAAGCCGGTAAGTGCAACGCCTGCATTTAAAAGGCTGATGCCGATTTTGAGGTTAGG
>SAMEA3663208__coassemble_67_pt1 | contig 72729 bp, 54 predicted proteins | sample SAMEA3663208__metabat2_high_PE_016 | metagenome-assembled genome bin SAMEA3663208 (sample SAMEA3663208) | pig gut metagenome | biome: pig gut; feature: pig-associated habitat; material: faeces | place: China | collected 2013
AACGCTTTGTTTGATGAGGCGGCGTTAGTCGCCTCGAATCCGTGTGACAATTTTGGCGAAGAACTTGAACAGGCAGACAACGGCTACCGCAATGCAGATTTAATTCTTGGCGAAAAGGAACTTCTTGATAACATTCATAAAATTCAGGATGCAAATTTCATAATCCGTTCTGCAAAGATTGAACGGACTGCAGGAGTTCCTAGCTTTGATATTGAAATGGAAACTGGAACTGGTAAAACTTATGTTTATACCAAAACAATGTATGAACTGAACAAAGCTTACGGCTGGAGCAAGTTTATGATTGTTGTTCCTTCCGTTGCTATTCGTGAAGGAATTTACAAGAGCCTTGAATATACTCAGGAACACTTCATGCAGCAGTATGGAAAGAAAATCAGGTTCTTTATTTACAATTCAAAACGATTGAATATGATAGACCAGTTTTCTGCAAGCGCTGATATAAATGTAATGATTATCAACACACAGGCTTTTAATACTTCGCTGAACAAAGATAAGAATGTTGAAGGACGTAAAGGAAACGAAGCTGCCCGTATTATTTATACAAAGCGAGATGAGTTTGCAAGCCGCCGACCGATTGACGTTATTGCAGCTAACAGACCGATTTTGATTCTTGATGAACCACAACGAATGGGAGATGAAAAATCTGCAACACAGAAAGCTTTGACTCAGTTTAAGCCTTTGTTTGTAATCAATTATTCGGCAACTCATAAAATTCAGCATAACCTTGTTTACCGCCTGGATGCTCTGGATGCATACAATCAAAAGCTTGTTAAGAAGATTGAAGTTAAAGGCTTTAAGCTTGAAAACATTGCCGGAACTAATACTTATATCTATGCCGATTCAATTATTCTTTCTCCTCATGCCGCTCCACAAGTTAAACTTGAAATTGAAGTGAAACAGGCTAACGGAATTAAACGGCAATATGTAAAACTAAATCAGGGAGATAAACTGGATGAAGCAAGTAAAGGACTTCCTGAATATAAAGGACTTTATATTGCTGAAATTTTACCTCAGGAAAACCTGATTAGGTTTAATAAAGCTGTTAGTGATAACTCTGATTCTACAGTTCTTAAAGTTGGTGAGATGACCGGCAACGTTGCAGAAAAAGATATTCGCCGCGTTCAGATTCGAGAAACGCTTCGCAGTCATTTTGAAAAAGAAAAAGAATTTTATGACCAGGGCTTGAGAATCAAAGTTCTTTCTTTGTTCTTTATTGATGAAGTTGCAAAGTACCGCGCTTATGATGAAGATGGAAACGAAGTTCTTGGCGAATATGGCAAGATGTTTGAAGAAGAATACAAAACTGTAATGAATGACTTTGTAGATATTAATCCTGACAGTTATTATCAGAAAGTTTTGCTTCCAAGTTCAATTGATATAAGTCCTTGCCATGAAGGTTATTTTAGCCGCGATAAAAAAGGAAAACTCACAGATTCAACTGGGGACAGTGACGAGGATATTACAACTTACGATTTAATCTTAAAGCGAAAAGATTTGCTTTTGGATTTTGATATGCCTATTCGTTTTATCTTCTCACACTCTGCATTGCGTGAAGGTTGGGATAACCCGAATGTATTCCAGATTTGTACTCTTAAACATTCTGACAATAATATCAGCCGCCGCCAGGAAGTTGGACGAGGTATGCGCCTTTGTGTAAACGAAGACGGAGCCAGACAGGATAAGGAAGTGCTGGCAGATGCAATTCATGATGTAAATACTCTTACAGTAATTGCAAGTGAAAGTTATCGGGACTTTGTTGATGAACTTCAGAAGGATATTACGGCTGAGCTTAGTGATTCAAGGCCGAAGATTGCTAACAACGATTACTTTGAAGGAAAGACTATCACTGTTTGTGGTCAGACCTTTGAGCTTGATTCTAAACAGGCAAATATCATTCATAATTATCTTGTTAGAAATAATTACATTGATGATGAAGATAAGCCTACAGATACTTATAAAACAGCAGTTGAAGAACAGACAATACAGAATCTGCCTTCTACATTAAATGAATCTTTGCCACCTGAATTGTTCCAGAATGCAAATGCTACAACTGAGATTTTTGAGCAGATTCAAAAACTTATTCAGGCTGTTTATAATCCTTCTGTTCTTGTTGGAATGATTGATAACGGTCAGAAGCCGCAGTGGGAAAATGGAAACCCTCTTAACAAAAACTTTGAAAAGGATATTTTCCAGGAACTGTGGAAGAAGATTAATCATAAGTACACTTACAGCTGCCATTTTAACAGCGATGAATTGATTACAAATGCAGTTCAGGCTATTAAGAACGATTTGAAAGTTGTGCCTATGCGCTACACACTTGAGATTGGCGAGCAGAAAGCAAATATTGATGAAAGCCAGATACGCTCTGGAACTTCTTTTGGAAATGCTACTTCTGAATCAAAATCTTTGAGCCGTGCAGTGGCAAGTTCTGTAAAGTATGATTTAGTTGGTGATATCGCTAAAGGCTGTAAACTGACTCGTAAAACTGTTGCTACAATTTTAAGTAAGCTTACTGTAAAAGAGATGGAGCAATTTGGATTTAATCCAGAAAAGTTTATTCGTGATGTTATCAATATTATTAATGCACAGAAATCTACAAAGATTGTTGAGCATATTGAATACCACGAACTGGAAGATACTTATGATTCAAATATTTTTACAGCGCCACATTTGCCAGATAAAACTCCATTTGAAGCAACAAAGTGTATTCAGGATTTAGTATTTACGGACAGTAATACTGAATGGAAATTCGTAAACAAACTGGATGGTGCAGCGGAAGTTGTTGTTTATGCACGTTTGCCACGCTCATTCCAGATCCCAACTCCAGTAGGAAACTATGCTCCAGACTGGGCTATTGCTTTTGATAAAGATAAGGTAAAACACGTGTTCTTTATTGCTGAGACTAAGGGAACCATGGAAGATATGCAGCTTAATAAGATTGAATCTAATAAGATTGAATGTGCAAAAAAGCTGTTTAATGTGGTTTCTACCAGTGGTGTAAAGTATGACCATGTGGATAGTTACGAGCAGTTGAAGAATGTTATTGGGGTGAAGGGATAAGAATCCAAAAAATGAAGTTTGCAATCTATGGTTTTCTTTTTGATAGATCTTTCTCTTTTAATGGAATTGTTTTTACTCCAATCGAAAGGACTTGAAGCTTTTTGTAAACTAAAATGAGGGGGGACGGTGTCTTACATAATAAGGAATATTAAAAAAAATTATCGATAATACAAATCTTCACGACATCATCCTCGTAACCGACAAATACGGCAGACGAAACAAGATAGGTGATAGGTAAAAATTTTGTGTTGACTAAATAGCGCATTTTATTTTACTCTGAAAAAATATTGACAACGACGATGATTAGTAGGTGATGTTTTGTATAAAAAATTTTCTGTTTTAATTATTTTTGCCTTTATTTGTATAAGTTTATTTTCCTGCAGAAATTCCTCGAATAAAAATGCTTTAGAAGAAAATGAAACAGAAGTAGAGAAAGAAGAAGTCTGGTCCAATTTGGAAAAGGTTTCTGACATTTATGGAAAAATTGCTGATAACACGCCTCTTGTGCCGTTGACTAATTTATACAGCTCTGGCGAGTTTAATCAGATTTTTGTCGTTTATCTTGATCACACTCCGTCAAAATATTTAAGCTCAGAAAATCCAGAACTTAATCTTCTCGAAATTATTCCTTCTGAAGAACTTGGCGGTCTTTTTGAAGGTACTACAAATTTTAAAAGATCAAAAATCGAACACTTAATACGGCTTGGTTATAAAGATACTGTAAAAATAATGAAAGATAATAAACGTTATCCCGTATCTTCCTACTGGTTTGAATAATCAAAAACTCGACAATGCTTTCAAAGTGATATATTATAAAACACATGATTGATTTAATAGTTAATCCCGTCAGCGGAAAAGGTGCGGGAAGTAAAGCTCTGCAGGTTATCGAAGAATATTTAAAATCCCAATTTAAAGAATATAAAGTTCATCTTCTTACTAAAAGCGGTGAAGGTCAGTCCGTTGCCGCAAAACTCTGCAAAGAAGGTGCAAAAACTATTGCCGTAATCGGCGGCGATGGAACTTTCCACGAAGTTCTTAACGGTATGGATTTTTCAAAAGCCAGACTCGGTCTTATTCCTGCAGGCCGTGGAAACGATTACGCAGAAAGTGCAGGGCTTCCTTTTGATCCTGTTGAAGCTGTAAACAAGGTTCTTTCAGGCGATCCTGAAGACCGTGATTATATTCAGGTTGGAACAAGACGATGCCTTAATGTCTGTGGAACCGGACTTGATGTAGAAGTTCTATTCCTTACTGAACGTTATAAAACAAAGTTTTCGTATGTTAAATCTCTTGCAAAATGTCTTTTGAATTACAAGCCTTACACAATCAGTGTTACCGTCAACGGTGAAGAAAAAATCTATAAATGTGTAATGGCAGCCTTCTGTAACGGTACTCAGTTCGGTGGCGGAATTAAAGTATGCCCTCCGGCAAAAAATGATGACGGATTGATGGATCTGATGATTGTAAAGGAACCATGGTGTCCTACAATCTGTGTAATGCCTGGATTTGTAAAAGGTAAACACATGAACAAAAAGTTTGTTGAACACTTAACTTGTGAAAGTGCAAAAATCACCTGTATTGATTCAAAATATATTGAGCTTGACGGTGAAATTTACGAAGACAATGTTATGGATGCACATATTGTCAAAGGCGGTTTCAAAACCTTCAGATAATTGCGGATTTCTGCACATTCTGAAGCAGGGCTTTTCATTCTTGACCAACATTTAGTGTCAATTTATAATTATATAATAGAGGAAAATTGATTATTTCCTCGTATTCTTACGTTTAAAAAGGGAATTTGTGGAACACTCGTATACAATTGTTGTACCTGATACTGGAATTTTAACTAAACTTTGTGGTACCAACGATAGCAATTTACGTCTCATCGAACAGCACTTAGGTGTTCCTGTATTCATGCGCGGAAATGAACTTACTGTCGAACAGGATGATCCTGCTATCCAGCAGCAGTTCCGTTTTATCATTGACCGCATCATCGACGAAATCCAGGATGGTTATGCAGATTCTGAAGATGCGATTGTTTCCCTTTTAAATACTGACTTAAATCCTGATTACACACCGACAAAGGCATATTTTGATTCACAGCGTCAGCATGCGACAATGGATGAAGGCGCCATAATTGTTCCAGGTGCTCAGAAAAAACTTTATCCGAAAACACAGAATCAGGCTGACTATGTAAAGCTTTTAAGAACTCACGATATGGTGTTCTGTACAGGCCCTGCTGGAAGTGGTAAAACTTTCCTCGCCGTTGCAGAAGCACTTCGCCTTGTTCTTTCAAAAGAAAAAAAGGGAATTATTTTAACCCGTCCGATTGTAGAAGCAGGCGAGAACCTTGGCTTTTTGCCTGGCGACCTTGAACAGAAAATCGGACCATACTTAAGACCTCTTTACGATTCTATGGAATTTCTTCTTTCCAAAGAAACTGTAAAGAAGCTGATTGAAAATGAAATTATCGAAACTGCTCCTTTAGCTTACATGAGGGGTAGAACTTTAAATGACTGTGTCATCATCCTTGATGAAGCACAGAATACTACATGCGAACAGATGAAGATGTTTCTGACCCGCATGGGTAACGGATCGAAGGTATTCATTACCGGCGATGTAACTCAAATTGACTTACCAAAGAGATGTAAGTCAGGACTTGTTCATTCCCTGAACGTACTTTCAGGCATTCCTGAAATCGGCATGATGGAAATGACAGGCTCTGATGTTGTAAGAAATCCACTGGTAAGAAAAATAGTTCAGGCGTACGAAAATGCAAAAGACGAATGATAACCAGACAGGTGTAATTAATCCTGGAAGTGGAAAAAAGAAAAATGATTTCTTTAAAAGTATTATTAATTCAATTAAAAAAGATTATGCAGTATTAATTCTTTCTGCAGTTTCTTTTTTAGTTCTTGCAGTAATCTGTTTCTTTGGTGTTACAAAGAATCTTACAATTGCTGCTTTCTCTCTGTCAGAATATGAAGTCGGTATGATTGCTGACAGAAATATTGATTCTGACAGAGCTCTCCCTGCAACTGCAGCATATCCGTTTGCAATTGGTGATCATGAAAGAATTATCAAGAAAGGTTTTCCTATTACAGATGAAAACTACAAAAAGCTTGAGAAAATGGCTAATACAAAGGAATATATTGACTACAGAGCATATGCAGACACTTTGCTTTATTTATTCCTTTTGATGATTCTCTGGGTATTGCTTTATTCAGACAAGCTTCTAGGCCGTAAGCCTTCTTTTAAAGAGCTGCTTATTGAAATAATATTTTTCATTGCGATTTATGCCGTCACGATGATTGCCCAGCAGTTCAGATTCTTTGCAATTTCGTCATACCATCTTACGATTGCAATTCCGACAGCAATGTTTATTTTCCTGATTGCGCTGCTGTTTGGTGAAAAATCTTCAGTTTATTTTTCAATAATTGTTGCTCTTGGTGTTTACAATGCTTCAGGTTTTGATCCTGTTCCATTCCTCTTTACACTTGCAATCGCCTTCAGTGCAACAAGAATCGTACGTCAGATTGAAAACAGAATCGATATGGTTTTTGCATCTCTTGCAATTGCTCTTTTAAATATTGTATTCATGCTTGTTCTTAAAATTCTTTTCAACGATACATTTGATAATATCGGAATCGTAATGTTTGCTCTTGCAGTAAACGGTTTCGTTTCAGGAATTTTTGCACTTGGTTTTATTACACCGCTTGAACAGATTCTTAATACAGCATCTGTTTTTAGACTTATGGATTTGAGCGACTTGAATAATCCAACAATGAGAAAACTTCTTCTCAATGCTTCTGGAACTTATAACCACTCAATGATGGTTGCAACACTTGCAGAAAATGCATGTAAGGCAATCGGTGCAAACTTTCTTGTTGCCCGTGTTGGAGCTTATTATCATGACATTGGTAAAATGGACCAGAGTGAATACTTTGTAGAAAATCAGAGCGGACACAACAAGCACGATGATATGAATCCGTCGCTTTCAGTTTCTGTTATCAGAAGCCATGTTAAACGCGGTGTTGAAAAGGCTCATCAGCTTCATCTTCCTCCTCAGGTTATCGATATCATTTCTGAACATCACGGAAACAGTGTAATTGCATATTTCTACGGCGAAGAAAAGAAAGTTAATCCTGATGTTCGCGAAGAAGATTTTTCTTACAACGGAGTTCCTCCGACATCAAAAGAAAGTGCAGTTGTAATGCTTGCCGACACTGTTGAGGCTGCCTGCAGAACTCTCGAAAAACCATCAGTTTCACGTCTTGATAAATTCATTCAGATGCTCATTTCTGCAAAGCTTGAACATCATCAGCTTGATAACTGTCCTTTGACTTTTAAGGAACTTACAATTGTCCGAGAATCTTTTGTAACAATTCTTGCAGGTTATTATCATTCAAGAATTGAATATCCTGATCAGAAAGATCCGGATTCAGAAGAAAAAAAAGAGGAAGCTAAAGTTCCCTCAAAAGCAGCTTCAAAGATTCCTTCTAAATTAAAAGCAAAAGCAAAAAGAAAAGGAAAAAAGGAATAAATGGCAAACAGAATTTTAATCAGCGTTCAGGAAGATCTTGAGAATCCTGCATTTTTAGAAAAGGTTGAACCATTCGTCCTCAAGGCAATGGAAAAACTTAATTTTGATAATGAAGAAGTTTCCATTTTATTCTGTAACAATGAATATATTCGGGAACTTAATAATAGTTATAGAAATATAGATTCTGCAACAGATGTTCTTTCATTTGAAAATGATTATGTTTACGAAGATGAAGGTGTTGAATGGAAAGCTGTAGGGGATGTTGCAATCAGTGTAGAAATGATTGGTGAAAATGCAGCGTATTTTTCTACTACATCAAATGCAGAATTGAAAAGACTTCTTGTCCACGGTCTCCTTCATTTAAATGGGATGGATCATGGCGAAGAGCATATAGAAAGCGGAGTAGAACCTCAGTGTGAGATGCTTGTTCTTCAGGAAAAAATGTTAAAAGAACTTGAAGACGAAATTTTAATTAAATAATTTGTTTATAAAATAAGGTTTAAAGATAATAAAATATATGGGTTTATTTGGGTTTAATACAAAGAAAAAAACAGCAGACCAGGAAGTTCTTGCTGAAGTCAAAACTACTGAAGAAATTCTCGAAGAAGAAAAAGAGGATATGATTCAGGGAGTTGAGGAATTATCTACAACTTCTGTAAAGGAAGTTATGATTCCGCGCATTGATGTTGATTTTATCAATATCGAAACTGAACAGAATGAACTTCTTGAAAAGATTACCGAAAGCGGACATTCGCGTTTTCCGGTTTACAAGGATTCGATTGATAATGTAATCGGTGTTCTTTATGTAAAAGATCTTATCAAATGTTTTGCTCTTGATGAAACCATTAATCTTGAAAAGATTATCCGAAAAGCATACTTTGTTCCTGAAACAAAAAGAATTGACAGCCTTTTGAGGGAATTTAAAAGACGCCACATTCATATTGCAATGGCCGTTGATGAATATGGCGGTCTTTCTGGAATTGTCTGTATGGAAGATATCATCGAAGAAATTGTCGGTGATATTCAAGATGAATTTGATAATGAGCGCGATGATATTATAAGTCTTGGCAGCAATGTCTGGCTTGTAGATGGTCGAGAAAATCTTTCAGATCTGAACGATGAAATTTCTTCTTCGTTCCCGGCAGATGAGTTTGATACTTTGGGTGGTTTTGTGCTGGATTTGTTCGGAAAGATTCCTGTAAAATATGAAAAGATGACATGGAACAATTATGATTTTATCATTCAGGATATGGATGGCCATAGAATTGATATGATAAAAGTTATTTGCCATGAAAATGAGGGTGGGGAAAAGGATGAAAAAGAATAACCTTGCAGTTTTATGTGTAAGCATTGCTCTTTTAAGCAGCAATGTTTTTGCACAGGTTAACGGTTTTTCAAAAACAACGGCTTTTGAACAGAATTCAAAGCTTTCTGCATCACAGCTGTATCAAATCGGAATGGATTTTTATTCAGACAAAAACTGGTGGCAGGCTTCAGAAAAATTTCAAGAAGCGCTTCAGAAAAATAATGCTTTTGCAGATGCCTGGTACATGCTTGCAAAATGTTCATACGAAATGAATCAGTTTGATCTTTGTACTGAATATGTTTCAAAAGCCCAGCATTATGCAGGAGAAAAACCTGAATACTTAAACCTTACAGCCTTCAGCTATATTTCAACCGGAAAAATTAAAGAAGCAGAACTTCTTTTTAATACTGTTCTTAAAAAATATCCGAATGACATTGAAGCAAGATTTGGACTTGCAGAACTTGATTTATTCAACGGAAAACTTTCAGGCGCAGAAGCCCTTTATAAAGATGCACTCAAACGCCAGAGTTCGAATGTAAAAGCCCTTTTAAGCCTTGCTCTTGTAAGTACAGAACTTGGAAAACATGATCTTGCTAGAAATTACATCAATAAGGCTTTGCAGTCTCATGCAAATAACGAAGAAGTTTATTATATTGCTTCGTACCTTTCTGCAATGAGAGGCGATTATTCTGACGCCGAACGCAAGGCTCTGATGGCCGTTCAGGTAAATGGAAATTATGACAGTGCATATGAACTTCTCGGAACAATTTATTATGCTCAGAAAAGATATCAGGATGTAATTGATATTGCTGATTTTAGAATAAGCCGTAACCGTGATCTTACTCAGGCCTGGTTTATGAAAGGCCTTGCACAGGAAAAACTCGGGCAGTTCGAAGATTCCCTTTCAACATGGGAGACTGGACTTGAAATTGATCCGACTGACGAAATCATGCGTGCAGCTTTTGAACTTTCAATTCTTTCTCACACCAGAATTGAAGATCCGAGAAGAAAAGCCTGGGCAATGTATCATGTTCGAAAAGGTCAGGAATATCAGAAAAAATATCTTGGCCCTCAGGTTAGATATGAATATCAGACAGCTTTAAAAATTAATCCTAAAAATAAAACTGCGCGCAGTGCTTTTGCTGAACTTCTTTACAACGACGGCTTTAACGAAAATTATCTTGAACAGTTAAAGTTCGTTAAAGAAAATACTCCGGAACCTGTAATCAAAAATAAAGACAAGCCGACAGATGCAGAAGTTAACCGACAGATAAGATACATCAGGCTTTCTGATACAGTTGAAGGTTTTGAATCTTTGATGAGCAACACAATGGCACAGCGCTGGGATATTAATCCGTTCTATCTTGATAAAACAAGATGGAATATCGGTATTTACTACATGGAAAAAATTGAACCGATGTATCACTGCGATATTGCACGCATTGCTTCAAATACTCTTCGCCTTATGTTCCAGGGAATTGCTTCGACTAATGTCAGACTTTATCCTGAAGAAGTGTCAGGTTATGCAGATGCATATAAAAAGGCTCATGATAAAAAGCTTGACTACTTTATTATTTTAACAGGCGACGAAACAGACCGCGATGTTAAAATTGATGCCGTTGTTTATTCGGGACGAACAGGGACAAAGTCTCAGTCATTCTCGATTTACCGTACTGGTAATGACAGATTCTCGAATGCCTTGTTGAGATTGAGAAAAGATATTCTTGAAATTCTTCCTGTAAGGGCACGCATTTTGAACCGTAATCTTAATGAGATGCTGATTGATATTGGAAAATCTGAAGGAATTGTTAAAGGCGCTGAATTTGCAGTTGTTCGCAAAGGCGCAATGAAAACAAGTGATAACGGTGTTGGACTTGTTTATACAGATAAAGATATGCTTGGAAAAGTTACTGTTACAAAAACTTCAGAAGAAATTTCAGAAGGTATTCTTTCTGATACAGGCTTTTACGACAGAGTTAATTCTAATGATGAATTAATTCTTATTAAGATGCCAGAAATAGGTTCTAAAAACAGTCCGAGTGAAACTGCTCTTGATACTTCACCACAGGGGGACCAGCAAAAAAAAGTCAGCCCGCTTAAGGGAGCTGACCTTGAAATATCAAGAACACCTTCTTTAATCAAAATGATTAAAGAACTTAATTAATTTATTTAAGATTAATCAAATCCAGGCTTGAATCAATCCATTTTTTTGAAAGTTCAGGATAATCGTTCTGGACTTTCAAGAACTGGAAAACAGCCTTTTCATATTCTCTTGAAAAATAATAAGATTCTCCAAGATAGAACGATGCACGTTTTGTAACTTCTGCATTTCTGTGAATGCTTAAAAAATCATCAAGATCATTTACAGCTTTCTTAAAATCTTTTTTTACAAAACTGTTTTTAAGAATCTTAAAAAGATAATATTCATCACCGCTTTCCGGACAAACTAAATCTTCTTCAAAAACGTGAAGCTTTGTGATTTTGCTTTTTGAACCTGTATATTTTCTGCCAAGTTCATCAGCTGTATTCATTGCTTTTGTTCCGAGAATGTTCTGAGATTTTTTGTTTACTTCAATTAATCCCGGAGTTGGAAGCGGAATGTCCCTCATTTTTTCAGAAGCATCTGTAAATTTCTTTTTATTTTTTGAAGAGGAATTTGGTGTAATTACCTGCTGGTCATCTGAATAAGCTGAAGCAACGTGAACTCCGGATACTGTCGTGTTAACTGATGGAAGAATGATATTGTAAACACCGTTTTCTGTGCTGCAGAGAACACAGTAAAAATAATCTTTTGTATCAGCCAGAGTATCTGTAAAAGTTGTGACGTCTGCGTCTACGGTTCCGACTGGAGTTAATTTTGAAAGCTGGTCAAAAGTTGTAATCTGGCGGGAATCTCTGTAAATATAGCAGCCTGTTATTTCTGGAACTGAATTTTCTGGAAGTGTCCAGGTAATTTTTACAGATGTTGAATTTTTAGGAAGTGAATTAATGTCTGAAACAATTGGTCTTGTAGTCTGACTGAATAAAGCAGAACCTGCAGACAAAAGAGTATATAAGATTACAATTTTCTTCATTTTCATACTATATATTTTATAATCATTTATACTTATTTGACAAGATAGAGCGTTTAATTTATTCTATTAAAAAGATTTAACGAAAAAAAGATATATATTGAAAATATTCATAGCATATAAATTTTAGAGGAATCAAGTCATGTTAGAAGAATTGAAAATGCCCATTTCAGAATTAAAAGAAAACGTTATGAACGTCTGGGGGTGTCTTTGACTCTGATTCCATCTACAAAAAAATAGCAGAGCAGGAAGAACTTCAGAATGCCCCTGATTTCTGGGACAATCCCGAAAAAGCCCAGAAGGTAATGGGCAAAATCAAGGCTCTCAAGCTCCGTGTAGATCCATGGAAAGAATTAATCTCAGAAATTGATGACATTGAAGCAATGTATGAGCTTGCAGAGGAATCCGGAGACGCCGATACTGAAGCAGAAATCCGTACAATGCTTGAAGAAGCAAATAAAAAATACGAAAAACAAAGTGTACTTAACCTTCTTTCTGGAGAAGTAGACAACTCGAGTGCATTCCTTACAATTCATGCAGGTGCCGGTGGAACTGAGGCCGAGGACTGGGCGTTTATGCTCAGCCGCATGTATACACGCTGGGCTGAACGCCGCGGATTTAAAATCGAAACAGTAGATATTCTCGAAGCAGAAGGCGGCATTAAGTCAGTAACATTCCAGATTGACGGTGAATACGCTTACGGTTATTTAAAGGCCGAAGCCGGAATCCATCGCCTTGTCAGAATCAGTCCGTTTGATGCAAACGCAAGACGTCATACATCCTTCTCGAGTGTATTCGTATTTCCGGTACTTGATGACTCAATCGAAGTTGAAATCAGACCTGAAGACCTCCGCGTTGATACATACCGCGCAGGCGGTAAGGGCGGCCAGCACGTTAACAAGACAGACTCAGCCGTACGCTTTACTCACTTGCCGACAGGAATCGTTGTTGCCTGCCAGAGTGAACGCAGCCAGATTTTTAACCGTCAGGCTTGTATGAGCATGCTCAAGGCAAAACTTTACGAGTATTACCGCGAGCAGAAAGAAAAAGAAAATTCCAAATTCGCAACTGAAAAAAAAGACATCGGCTGGGGAAACCAGATCCGTTCATATGTATTCCAGCCATACACAATGGTAAAAGATCACAGAACAAAATGTGAATCAGGAAATATCCAGGCCGTAATGGATGGCGATATCGATCAGTTTATTGAATCATACCTCAAGGCAAAATGGTCTGGCGCACCAATGGATGATACAGACGACGGTGATGATTTATAATTTCAAAACTGCCTCGAGATTTTCTCAACGGACAATTTTTTTATTAATAATTATTCTCTTTGTAAATTTTCAGTCTTCTGCTGAAGAAAAAAAATGGACTGTAAGCGCCGTCGAGTTTACATACTCTCAAGATATTAAGAGGAATGATTACGAAAAATCACTTTTAAAAGCAATTCCTCAATTAATTCTTGATCAGCTTAACGGTTTAAAAAGCCGTAACGTTCCTTCGTCAGAAGTTTTTGACCGCGAAATTGATAAATACATAAAAGAACGTCTTGCGTTATTCCTTGAATTATCAAGCGAAACAAAAAAACGTGATTCTTATGTACTTCAGAATATCAGTGATTATCAGTTCAATAAATATGTAAAGGAATCTGAAAAGAAAATTAAAGATATTCAGAAAAAAATTGATTCGAATCTTGAAGCGCAAGAAAAACTTCTTAATGATCCGTCTAAATTTAAAGACAGACTTGAAGAATTTGAAATCTATAAAAATGATACTGAAACACTTTTTACAATTCCTGCAGATATAACTAACAGTGATTTTAATTCTTATCAGTTTTCGTCAGAAATAACAAAGGTAAATATTAATGCTGTTATTACAGGTTCTGTCATTACTTACGGTAATTACTGTGCCGTTTCTGTTGAAATGTTTGTATATCCTGGTGCTCAGTCTACCGGCATAATAACTGAAGTCGGTTCAATTTCTAAAATTGAAAATGTTGCAAAAAATATCAGTTACAGATTAATTCCAAAAATCGAAAACGCTATTCCTTGTGATGTTCAGATTAAACTTACAAATGAAGATTTAAGAAAAAAAACAAAGCTTACTGTTGATAATACGATTTATTCTCCCGTTCCGGAAAAAATTGTAATCGGAAACGGTGTTCATAATATTACTTTTGAATGTGAAGGTTTTAGAAAGGAAAGTTTTTCGTACGGCTTTGGTTATGAAAAAAAATATGTTATTGAAATAGATTTTGTTGAGGATAATTCTTTCAATACAGCAGTTGTGTTAAAAAATCCGATTGGTGGTACTTTCTATTATAATGGAAATACAACTTCTTCGAATGAACTTTCTGTAAAAGTAAATAATATGAGCGTTCTCGGATATTATTTTACTGATAATGAAAATTCCCTCTTCTTTAGAATTCCTGAAAAAATAATTAAGGATACAAATGTCGTTTCGTTAAATCTCAAGGATATCGACATCGGTGCGAATATAGAAAAAAGACGAAAAGTAATGTATATTTCGTATAGTGCTTTGATTTGTTCACTGCCGTTCCTTTTTTATTCATATTCAAATTATAGTAATTTGTACAGAAGCTATTCGCTTGGACAGCCGATCGACAGGAATGAATTTTCGACTTATCAGACAATGAGTTATATCGGAATCGGTCTTTCGGTTTCAATGGGCTGCTGGTTTCTTTATGAACTTGTCCGGTACTTAATTGCAGCAAACAAAGCGCTGCCGGTAGAAGCAAAAAAATCTTCTTCAAATTATGAAACTTCTGTTCAGGAATATCTTGAGATGCAGGATCGGTTTAGAATTATGAAGGAAGAAGAACTTGAGCGGCAGAAGCTTGAAGAAGAAAAGAAGGCTGCACTTGAAGCAGAACAAAAAGCCGCAGAGGAAGCAGAACAAAAAGCCGCAGAGGAAGCAGAAAATAATACTCTTGAAAAAGATGAAACTGAACAGACTCAAAGCTCTGACAATAATTCAAAAATAAAAACTGAAAATACAAACACGTTAACAGGGGACAGATAATGGCTAAAATATCATTTGCACAGAAAATTAAAAATTTATTTTCGTCACACAGCAAGGAAGATGAAGAATTTTTCGAAGACCTTGCTGATGCTTTGATAGAAGGTGATATTGGTGCCAGAAATGCAATGGAACTTGTAGACCAGCTTGAAGCAGAATGCAAGGACGGAAAAATCCACGGTCAGGAAGCTATTCTCCAGAAGATGAAAGATGTCCTTTCAACATATGTAAAAAGCGTTGAATTTAAGCCGCTAGAAAATAAGGTTAACGTTTGGATGATGCTTGGAGTAAACGGTGTCGGTAAAACTACAACCTGTGCAAAGATTGCAAATTCCCTTGTAAAAAGCGGATACGAAAGTGTTGTACTTTCTGCAAGCGATACCTTCCGTGCTGCAGCAATTGAACAGCTTTGCTATCACGGTGAAAAAATCGGAGTCCGCGTTGTAAATCACCAGCATGGATCAGATCCTTCCAGCGTAGTTTTTGATGCAGCAGAAAGTATTAAAGCACATGGTGGCGGACTTGTTATCGCAGATACAGCAGGCCGTCTTCATAATAAAGAAAATCTTGTTCATGAACTTGAAAAAATTGACCGCATCTGTTCGCAAAAGGCAGATGAAGGCTGTTATAAAAAGATTCTGGTAATTGATTCAACTACAGGTCAGAATGCTCTTCGCCAGGCTGAGGTATTCAACGAAGCAATTGGCGTTGATGCAATCGTTATGACAAAATATGATTCGACTGCTAAAGGCGGTGTTGCAATCAGTATCGGTAAAGATCTTGGAATTCCGGTGTTCTATGTTTGTACCGGAGAAACTTATGGTGATATTTCATTGTTTGATTCAGAGGAATATTTGAATACATTCCTCGGAATTTAATTAACACGATTATTTTGACGTTATGAAACTGAAGTTTAATAAAGTACAGATTCTCTTTTGCATGTTTTTATCTGTTTGCTTCAGTATCAGTTCTCAAGAAGCAGAAGTTTCTGAAGCAAAGAAAACTGTAGTTCCTCAATACGAAAATATTTTAAATTCAAGTAATCATCTTCATATGCAGATCTATAAGGATGAAAATACAGAAAATCTTGTTCTGCATAATAATAAAAAAGACGGAAAACGATCCCTTATAATTACCTCAAATGAAAAAGTAAAAAGATTTTTCTATAACGAACATTTTTATCTTTACTATGCTGAATACTGGCATATCGGAAAAAAAGTTTCTGAAAGTAATCTTGAACGGGTAGTGTATTATTTTTACCCCGAAGAAAATTCTTTAACAGATTATAAAAAACTTAAGTATAAGCTTGAAACTAGAGAATATGTAATAACTGAAAAAAAATATATTCAAACCTTTTATGATTCTTTATCGCGTGTAATCGAAAAAAATGAGTTTAGTCTTATAACTGATTCTGAAAAGCTGGAATTTAAATTTACAGAGAATTTTGTTAAGCCGTCTATTCCTGCCAGAAAAGATTATACATATCTATTCAGATATGATGAGGCAGGACGAGTTGTCCAGGAAGATGAAGTTCATTTGTTTTACAGAAATGATTATACTTTAAGGAATACAAAAACATATATCCGTAAAAATGTTTATGAATATGTAAATGAAAATATTCCTCCTGTAACTACATTTTACGAAAATAATGTACTTCGTATGAAAACTGTTTATACTTCAAACAAAGATTATGTGCAGAATGTTTATTTTGATTCTGATACATATGTAAAAGTTCAGTATAAAGACGGTCGCAAGATTTCTGAAGTTTTTTATGCTGAAGGAAAAGCCTATGAATAAAAAATCTTTTTTTAAACCGTGGATTCATTTTGTTTCAAAACGATTTTCTTCAGTTGAACGTAAAGGAACCGGTGCCGTTACTACAAAACTTTCTGCAATCGGAATCTGTTTTGGAGTAATGACTTTAATTGTAGTTATGAGCGTAATGAATGGTTTTCAGATGCAGTTTATCGATTCAATCATTGAGTTAAGTTCATATCATGTTCAGGTAGAGACAGAAAATGAAGAGCAGAACTTAAAGGTTGAAGCATTCCTTAATGAGGGTAAGAAAAAAAATAATGTTGTTTCTTTTGTTCCCTTTAAAGAAGCGCAGAGTTTAATTACAAATAAAAATGGTAAAGAAGCTGCTGGATTAATCCGCGGGCTTCCTTCGGACGTTCTTAAATTAGATTCTGGTTTTAATTCTGAAATAAATATGATTAACGGTGATTTTGATCTTACTGAAGAGGACAGTGTTGTTCTTGGTGTAAGACTTGCAAACCAGCTTGGTGTTCATAGGGGAAGTGTAATTAATCTTTTTGCATTAAGCGGTTCCGGCGAAACTTCACTGATTTCGAATAACAGAACTTTGACTGTAAAAGGAATTTTTTCGTGCGGTTATGCAGACATAAATGCAAGTTATGCTTTTATTAATCTTGATACTGCTGATAAATATTTTGGTTCAGAAAAAACTATCTACGGAATTAAACTTAAAAATCAGAATTCTGATAAAACCTTTCAGAAGGATTTTGCAGCAAAGTTTCCTGATGTTAAAACAACTGTTTGGCGTGATTATAATAGAAGCTTTTTTGGTGCTCTTCGTGTAGAAAAGAATATGCTCTTTCTTTTTGTTATCTTAATTTTTATTGTTGTTACTATTAATATTTTTAACTCGATGAGAAAGCTTGTATTTGAAAGAAGAGTTGAAATCTGTACGCTTGCAAGTCTTGGATCTGATAACAGATCTATTAAAAATATTTTTATTGTTCGTGCTCTTCTTATAGGTCTTAAAGGTTCAATCCCGGGAATGATTCTCGGCCTTCTTTTAAGCTATAATATAAAGGGTGTGTTCATTGTTCTTTCTAAACTTGAATACTGGTTTACATATCTGTTTACTGCAGTTACAAATCCACAGGCAAAAGCTTTCGTAAAGGAAAATACAATGTGGTATGTGTATTCAAATATTCCTGCAAGAGTTATGCCTGGCGAAGTTGCTTTTATAACTCTGTTTGGAATTTTCTCATGCCTGATTGCAGCCTATGCCGCAAGCCGTAATGTTCTTAAAATGAAAATATCAGAGGTTTTCCATGAAGACTAATATTATTGAAATTTCAGATCTTGAAAAAACTTATGTAACAAAAGGCGAATCTCTTACCGTTCTTAAAAATCTCTGCCTTGAGATTGAAGAAGGTACTAAAAACGCAATCGTTGGCCAAAGCGGAAACGGTAAAAGTACGCTTCTTCATATAATCAGCGGAATAGAATCCTTTGATAACGGAAGCGTAAAAGCCGGGCCTTATACTCTTGGTAAAATGTCAGAAAAGGAATTATGTGAATACAGAAGTTCTTTTATCGGTCTTGTTTTTCAGTTCCATTATCTTTTGAAAGATTTTACAGCTCTTGAAAATATTTTTCTTCCGGCGTATATGGCAGGAAAGAATAAAAAACAGGCAATGGAAAAAGCTGAAAGACTTTTAAATGATGTCGGGCTTTATGAAAGAAAAAATCATCTTCCGTCAGAACTTTCTGGCGGCGAAAGACAGCGTATTGCAGTTGCCCGCAGTATGATAAATGATCCGCAGTTGATTCTTGCTGATGAACCGACAGGAAATCTTGACCCGGAAAATGCCGGTATTATTTCTGATTTGCTTTTCAGTGTTTCTGATAAATATAACAAAACTTTACTTGTTGTAACTCATGATGTTGATGTAGCAAAGAAAGCTAAAAATATTTTTAAGCTTCAGAATAAGCAGATAGTCCTTGCAGGAGATTTGTAATAAACATAAGTATATGGCTGTTAAATCTTCATTTTTATATGCATTGAAAATCATTTTTTCTCACGGTACAAAAAAAACTGTAGGTACAAAAAGCATAAAAGGTGCTGTTTTTTGTATTGCGCTTAGTCTTATTCCTCTTGTTCTTGTAATTTCTGTTTCTGATGCAATGATTAACGGAATGACAGAACGCCTTGTTAATCTTTCTTCTTCTCACATGCAGCTTCAGTTTGTTTATGAAAACCCAGACAGTTTTGATAAAGCCCTGATGGATATTTCTCTTGAAAAAGTAAGAGGCGTTGAAGGTGTTACAAACGCTTACGAAATGATTTCTACGACAGGTCTAGTTTCTTCAAATAAAGGAAGAACCGGTGCAACCATCAGAGCCTGTGATCCTGAGATTTTTAAAACAGTTCCTTCATATAACAAAATGTTCAATGCAATTGAAGGAGATATTAAGGATTTTTACGAATCAAACGGCCAGACTGTCCTGATCGGAAAAGGAATTGCAGAAAAACTTCAATTAAAACCCGGCGATACAATCCGTCTGATAACCACTCAAAAAGTAAATGATAAAATTATTCCTAAAATGACTTCAATGAAAGTAGGTGCAGTCATTTCGTGCGGATATCAGGAACTTGATTCTCTCTGGGTTTTTCTCCCTATAGAAAAAGGAATTCAGATTTTAAAACCTGATACTTCGCTTTCTTCAATTATGATTGAAACTGACAGATCGCTTTCTGACCAGAAAGGTTTTTATCAGCTTCAGCAGAAAATTGAAGAGGAAGTAGGGTACTTTGTAAGTGTTTACCGCTGGGATGAATTGAATCATTCGCAGTTTGAAAATTTTTCAAGTACAAGAATGCTTCTTGTGTTCATTATGCTGTTAATCGTACTTGTTGCATGTATTAATATTTCTTCGTGCATTGTAATGATTTGTCTTGACCGCAGAAAAGAAATTGCCATCTTAAAAAGTGTCGGTACTTCTAATTCAACGATAACGATGTCATTTATTTTTGTTGGACTTATGATCGGCCTTGCAGGTATTTTAATCGGAATCCCATGTGGAATAATCATTTCGCTGAATGTTAATAATATAATCTGGTTTATTGAACAGATTGTAAATCTTGTTGCCCGTATTGGATATTTTATCGCTAACGGAAATTTAAATTCTTTCTATTCAATTCGTTTGATGGATGATACATATTATTTAGAATCAATACCTGTACACATTCCATTTATTCAGATTTTGTTATATATTTTAGCTACACTGGTTTTGTCTTTGTGTGCAAGTTTTATTCCTGCATATAGAGCCGGTAAAGAAAAGGTTTGTGAAACCTTCAGAAAGGCAGGTTCATAATGATTTGTGATTTTTGTCATCAGCGCGAAGCAACATTTTTCGTAGAGCAGTCTTCTAAGACTGGTAAACGAAAACTTCATTTCTGTGCTGAATGCGTAAAGGAACGCGGATTTTCAACTGATCCAAAAGAGATCTCAAAAGCCTTAAATTCTCTTTTTACTGAATATTTTAAAAATCAGTCTTCAAAAGATCTTATCTGTCCCGTATGTTCCCAGCATCTGTCAAAAATCCTTCTTACCGGGTTTACCGGCTGTCCTGAATGTTACGAAATATTCAAGAACGACATCATAAAATATCTTGAAAAACATAATGCATACGGTACATATACCGGTTCAATGCCAAAACGGATTGCTTCTTTCAGATCTCCTTTAACTGACAGAATTGAAGTTCAGAAAAAACTTGAACAGGCTGTCGAAAATGAAGATTACGAAAAGGCGGCTTTCTATCGTGATTATCTTCACGCAATTGAAAATAAACCTGTTACTGATGGTGAAGACGAATAATGGCAAAACGAACAAAAAAAGACAATACTGAAGTATGGTATAATACTGTTTCCGAAGACCAGGATGTTGTAGTTTCAACCCGTGTAAGATTTATCCGAAACCTGGCAAGCTTTCCATTTCCTTCAAACTTTAAAAATGATGATGCTGAACGTGTGCAGAGCATTATATTTGATGCTTTTTCTAAAATGGAAAATCCTGATTCCTATCAGTCAATGGCTCTGGATAATCTTGATAAAAACGGCGAAAAAATCCTTTCAGAAAGGGGACTTCTGGGGTCTTCGTCTGCAACCGCTCTTATTACGACAACTGACGGAGCTTCTGCCTGTCTTATAAATGATAATGATCACATAAAGCTTTCAAGTTTTGCCTCAGGCCTTAATCTTAAAACTCCATTTGAACGCTGCAAAAAAATCGATGAAGAACTCCAGCAGTATGTTCAATTTGCTGCAAGCCGTGATTTTGGCTACCTTTCCTCAAGTGTATTCAACACCGGCAGCGGAATTAAGAGCAGTTTTTATATGCATCTTCCATCCTTGAGTTATTCTGGAGAAATAAAAGAGGTAATAAAGCAAATCCAGGACCGTGGATTTTCCGTTGCAGACTGTTATGGTGTCGGAAACCTTTTTAATGCCTCCTTAGGTGCTTACTATCAGATTTCGACAACTTCAAGCCTTAAAGGAAACGAAGTTGAGCAGCTTGGTAATATTTTTGCCCTTGGAAAATATATTTGTGAATTAGAACGCAAGAAAAGAGCCGATTATGCCGATAATATACCGACAGTTGTTCACAATATTGTAGTCAGGGCATATTCACTTGCAAAATTCAGTATTTTGATCAATCTTCGTGATTGTATAGACATTATTTCATGCCTAAAATGGGGGCTTGATTTAGGTTTTATTACAGGAATTGAAGATTATGAATTAAATTCCCTCCTGTACCGTGTTCAATCTGGTCATTTAGGCTATCTTTTAAAAACGGGAAGTTTTTCTTTTGAAGAAGACATCGAAGATGATGTGGAATTAAAGGAAGAACGCCTGCGTGCGATGGTCATAAAATCTACTATTGAAAAAATTAACTTTGTTTCTTAATTTAATAAATTAGATTTTAATTATCTTATAGATTGAAGGATTGAAGATTTATGGAAGGTTTATCTCCAAGAGCTCAGAGACTTCTTATTGCACTTGCACAGGATGAAGGAAGAAAAAGCGGCAGCGCCTACCTTTTACCTGAACACGTTATTCTTGCTTTATTAAAAAATGCTGAGTCAGTCGGCTATTCACTTTTGCTCACAATGAACGTAAATGTTCTGAACTTTCAGCTTGCCCTCGAACAGAGTTTGATTCCGGCAAAAGACCGCGCTCAAGGAATTTACGAGCTTCCTCCAAGCAGACGTCTGTCAGTATTGATGGATTGCGCGCGCCTTGAATCACAGACTCTAGGCGATTCTTATATCGGTACTGAACATCTTTTGATTGCAGCAATCAGAGAAGAAAGAAGTATTACAAACCGTTACTTTTTAAGAGCTGGAATTTCTCTTGAATCAATCAGAAGCTTTTTACCAGAAGCCAGAAGTCATATTGAATCAAGTGCTACTTTTAAAGGTGAACGCCGTCTTGAAAAATCTTTATTAAGCGACCTTCTTGGTGATGAATATCGCGGAAATCTAGATGAACCTTCTTCTACCTTGGCTGATTCAAGAAAAAAAGAAAAAGCTTCTAAGCAGGAAAAGAAAGACTCAGTACTTTCAGAATACAGCCGTGACATGACTGCTCAGGCCAGAAGTGAAAACTGTGACCCAGTAATTGGTCGCGAAAAAGAAATTGGTCGTGTAATTCAGATCCTTTCTCGCAGAACAAAAAACAATCCGCTTTTAATCGGAGAACCAGGTGTTGGTAAAACTGCCATCATCGAAGGCTTAAGCCAGGCAATCGTAAAAGGCGAAGTACCATATAATCTATTAAGAAAAAGAGTTCTGGTACTGGACCTCGGTGCATTAATTGCCGGAACAAAATACCGCGGTGATTTTGAAGAACGCCTTAAAAAAGTAATGAACGAAGTAAAAGAAGATAAAAACATTCTTCTTTTTATCGACGAAATTCATACAATCATCGGAGCAGGAGGTCAGGCAGGACAGCTTGATGCATCTAATATGTTAAAGCCTGCATTGAGTCGCGGAGAAATCCAGATTATCGGTGCTACAACAAACAAGGAATACAGAAAATATCTTGAAAAGGATTCTGCGTTTGAAAGAAGATTCCAGATTGTAAAAGTTTCTGAACCTGATGATTCAGAAACTCTCGAAATCCTTAATGGTGTTAAGAAAAAATATGAAGATTTTCATAACGTAAAATATCTTGATGATGTAATTCCTCTTATCGTAAAACTTTCTCACAGATATATTCCAGAAAGATACCTTCCAGATAAGGCTATTGATATTCTCGATGAAACTGGAGCTCAGAAAAAAATCCAGGAAGAAGCTCGTCCTTCAGAACTTGCTGAACTTGAAAAAAATATTGAAGAACTCATTGAAGAAAAGAAGAATCTTGTAAAAAATCAGAATTACGAACAGGCAGCCCTGGTTCGTGACAAGGTTTTAGCATTAAAAGAAAAACTTGAACTTTTCAGTGAATACTGGAAAAAGAATAACGGTAAAGTTCAAAAAGAAGTTACTGTAAAAGATGTCTGCCATGTTATCAGTGAGATGACAGGAATTCCTGTTGAAGATCTTGATGTATCACAGGTTGAACGTCTTATTCATATGGAAGACGAACTTCATAAAACTGTAATAGGTCAGAACGAAGCTATTAATTTAATTTCAAGTGCTGTTCGTAGAAACAAGCCCGGTATTTCAAGCGGCCCGCGTCCAATCGGTTCGTTTGTATTCCTTGGACCTACAGGTGTCGGTAAAACAAAACTAGCAAAGACACTTGCAAAATTCCTTTTCGGTACAGAAGATTCCCTTATCAGAATTGATATGTCTGACTTTATGGAACGTCATACTGCAAGCCGCCTTACTGGTGCTCCTCCAGGATATGTGGGTTACGAAGAAGGCGGTGTGCTTACAGAAAAAATCAGACAGCATCCGTATTCTGTAATTCTCTTTGATGAAATTGAAAAAGCTCATCCTGATGTGTTTAACCTTATGCTTCAGATTCTTGAAGAAGGTGAATTAAGCGACAGCTTCGGACATAATGTAAGTTTTAAAAACACAGTAATCATTATGACAAGCAATGCTGGAGCTCGCGAAATTGTTTCTCAGGGAAAAATCGGCTTCAATGATTTTGCTGATAACGACGGAACTCTTGATTTTGAAGAAATAAAATCAAGCGCTGTTATGGAATTTAAAAAAATCATGAGCCCTGAATTGATTAACCGTTTTGATGATATCATCGTTTTCGGTGGTTTGTCAGAAGCAGAGGTTGCTCAGATTCTTGATGTCCAGCTTGCAGAATTGAGTGAAAGACTTTTTGACAAAGGTCTTAAAATGTTAGTAAAACCAGCAGCAAAGAAATACATGATCAGAAACGGATACGATCCTGAAATGGGTGCCCGCCCGATGAGACGGCTTATCCAGCGTGAAGTCGAAGATCCGTTAAGTATTCTTGTTCTTAGAAAGGACTTTGAAGAAAGTGATGAAATTGTAATTGATTCTGACGGAGAATCGATTAAGGTAAGTTTTAAGAAGCCTAAAAAAACTTCGAAAAAATCTACAGTAAAACAATTGATACAATAGATATAATAAGCCTTGCAGTAATGCAGGGCTTTTTTTGTTTCTGATATTTTGACTCGTTGCCACCATTCGTAATAATTGATAAAATGAAAATACTATGAAAAACATTGAATTCTCAGATTTTGGAAAAAAACTTTGCGGCGATTCAGGAATCCTTCGTCTTATGGACGACCTTGGAAAACCGCTTCCTAAAAATATACCTTCATTCCAGCTCGGCGGCGGAAACCCGGCCTCAATTCCTGAAATAGAAAAAATGTACCGTGACCGCATGGAATATATTCTCAATCACGGAAACGATTTTGAAAACCTTATCGGCCGTTATGATTCTCCGCAGGGACGCGTGTCGTTTATCGAAGATGTTGCAGAATACCTTTCAAATAAATTCGGCTGGAAAATCGGACCTGAAAATGTCGGTATTACAAACGGAAGCCAGAGTGCGTTCTTCTACCTTTTCAATCTTCTTTCAGGAACTTTTTCAAAAGAAGGAAAGAAAAAGACAATCGTTTTACCGCTTGTTCCAGAATACATCGGATATGCAGACCAGGGACTTGAATATGATACCTTTGTCGGAATCCCTGCCACTTTTACAATGTTCGATGACCACACATTTAAGTACAACATCAACTTTGAGCTCCTCGAAGATTATCTTGAAAATCACGATAGTGTCGGAGCCCTCTGTGTAAGCCGTCCTACAAACCCGACAGGAAACGTTCTTACTAACAACGAAATTCATAAGCTTTCAGAGCTTGCAAAAAAGTACGACATTCCGCTTATGGTTGATAATGCATACGGACTTCCATGGCCGGATATTATTTTTGATGACAGGGCAATTCCTTACTGGGATGAAAATGTAATTCTTTCAATGAGTCTTTCTAAAATCGGGCTTCCTTCTTTGAGAACGGGAATTATCATTGCCGACGCAAAGATTGTAACAGCCCTTTCGAATCTCAATGCAATTGCAGCACTCGCATCAGGAAGTGTAGGTCAGGCAATTGCCGGTGCTTTGATTAAAGACGGCTCGCTTGTGGAAGCTGCAAAAAATTACGTTAAGCCTTTTTACCTTAAAAAAAGTCTTTCCACACAGGCTTCGATTCATAAATATTTTAAGAACTGTGATTATTCCATTCACAAAAGCGAAGGAGCAATTTTCCTCTGGCTTTTGCTTAACGACCTTACAATTCCGACAAAGGAGTTTTATCACAAGCTTAAAGAAAAAGGCGTTATCGTAGTTCCGGGAGAATACTTCTTCTTCGGAAACCCGGTTGACGGCTCACTTCCAAAGGTTGAGGATCATCCGCATTATTCCAAATGTGTCAGAATGAATTATTCCAGACCAGAAAAAGAAGTCGACGAAGGAATTCGCCTCATGTTTGAAGTTTACAAGAAATATAGAAAAAACTAGAAAATCAGACTTTTTCGGTTTATAATTTAAAGAACTATTGTTTTTTAGAGGAAAATATGATTAAAGAATTTTTGCCATATGATGTAGTAAGAAATGATGCGTTAAAGCTTGCCCATAAGATTTATACAGAAGAGAATTTTGTTCCGGACGTAATGTATGTTTCACTTCGTGGTGGCGCTTACATGGCAAACGTTATCAGCGAATACTTTAAAATCGTAAGAAAAGATAAACATCCTGTTTTGTACGCAGCACTTGTTGCCCGTTCTTATTCGGGAGTTAAATCTCATTCTAAAGTAATGATTGACGGCTGGACATATCCGCCTGAACGCCTCAGACCAGGTGACAAAGTAATGCTTGTTGATGATATTTTTGACTCGGGTGATACAATCAACGCACTTGCAGAAATTCTTTTAGACCGTGGAATTCCTCGTGAAGACCTTAAGATTGTTGTTCACGATTACAAATACTTTACTTATAAAGAAAAACAGCATCCGGTTCAGCCAGATTACTATTCAAGAAAAATCGTAATCAACACACCTGAAGAAGACCGCTGGATTCACTATATGAGTCACGAACTTGTTGGTTTAAGCCAGGAAGATCTTGAAGAACATTATTACAAACATGACCCGGAACTTAGAAATGTTCTCGGTACAATTTTAGGAAAATAATTTAGCGATGAAAACTGTTAAGGATTTAATTAAGACCGTATTTGTATTAATTGCATTTTCTAGTTTCTCTGCTTTTGCGGATGTTAAAATTGTCAGCCCTGCAGTTGAGCATAGTAAAGTCTGGGCAAATAAACAGGTTCTTGTAATTAATGCAACTGAAGGTGAAGAAGTTTTTTATTCATTTACAACAACTGATCCGCTGCGTAACGGGTTTGCATACGATGAACCTGTTCTTATTGATATGACTGGAGATGTTGAAGTTCACATTACAAGTGTTAATAAAAAACGTCAGCGCACAGATTATGTTCTTAAATTTACAGTTGATGAATCGCTTGCTGATAAGCTTGTAAGTTTTGAAGAAAGGGAATTTGTAAGAAACTTCAACGAAAATCCTATATTAAATCTTGATTGCGGCAAGGAACTTGAAATCCCGTCAGAATTTGATTATTCCATTTCTTGTGTTACAGATGACACTTCTTTGGAAGCCGGCCGCGGAATTTATGTTTCACCGGAATCAACTCTTGACCGTTATGTATCGCTTACACTTAAATCAAAATCTGATAATTACTGGAATTACGTTATTCATGTAAGTCCTGTAGTTAAAGGGGAATTTACAAAGTCGCCGGTTCCATTCGAAATCGAAGACTGGTCAAAGATAAAACTTATTGATAATAAATTCATTTATTGTATTGACGACGGATGGTGGCAGCGTTCCGGTCAGGAATTTGAGATTGACCGTTCTGTAAATCACACAATCAAATGGCAGTCTGTAGATTATGATCCTTTCAATCCTGTTGAATCTTACGAAATTCCTGCAACTCCAGTTATTCATTGTGTTACAATGCCAGACTCTACAATAGAAATTACTCTTGAAGGTGATGAGTCATACCGCTTTGCGAAAAATAAGAGATCTTCTTCATTTATAGCTCCGGGACTTCATAATAAAATAACTGTTGATGCCTTCCAGGGTGAAAATTTTTCAACCTTACTTGCTGTTGATGTATATTCAGAAAATGTTTATCAGGGACAGTTATATACTTCAGTCCAGGTTAACAGAAAACGTCCGCAGCCACCACAGATTGTTTTGAGTGATACGAGAAAAGTTTGCCGAGATGATGTTTCTTTCTGCATTGAACCTGCTGATGAAGAACATAATGTTCAGTATTTTATTTCAAAACATCCCATTCTTAATTTTGAACAGATTACCGGATATATGTCATTAGATATAAAAGAAAAAATCCCTGTTTCTGCTTATGAAAAATATAATGGTTCAGAATTAAATCTTACTGCTGAAGATGATGTTCCTGCTTATTATAAAGTATATGCTTATTCAATTGATAAGTGGGATAATGTAAGTTCATTAAGTGTTTGTGATGTTATTATTGATAAATGCAATTATTTTATAAATCCTAAGAGTTCTTCAGAAAATTCTGACGGAACTTTTGCAAACCCTTTCAAGGATCTTTCAGAAGTTGAAGAAATTGCTAATTCCAGAAACGTGTCAAATTTCTATATTTACGGTCGCGTAAATATGAAAGAGCAGAATCTTTCAATAAAGAGAACCTGTCATTTTACAGGTGTAAATGATGCTCAGCTTATTCTTGATGATAATTCTGCAATTTATGTTATGGCAGGAACTTTGACTTTCAATGATATGGTTGTTAAAAGTGTTGCCTCTGAACGTGATAATAAATCTGTGTTGTTTTCGGTTACAGATGGAGCGCTCTTTATCAACAATTGTGAAATTTCATTTGGAAGAAACAAAAGTTCTGTGATTGTTAATTCAGTAAAATCTTCTGTTGATATTAAAGATTCAAGTTTGTCTTCATATTCAAATGATTATGCTGCCATTATTGCTTCAAACAAAGCAAAGGTTAATGTAAGACACTGCCGCCTTTCAACTGTTGCTGCAACAAATGTATGTGTTTCTGCAAAGTCTTCAACACTGGGATTGTTTGAAAGTAACTGTATAGTCAACGGAATTAACGGACGCATTATTGAACTTTTCAATTCTAAAGCAAATATAGAATTAAATTCCTTTAATGCAAAAAATATTCAGACTAATGCAAAGAATGAAACTGTCTGGAAAGATGAAAAGTCAAAGGTTTCAGAATTGAAAAATAACCTTTCAGGATTTTAATTTAAGTTATGGCAAATTTGATTATATGTGGTCTTGATGAAGCAGGGCGCGGACCACTTGCAGGTCCTGTAACTGCAGGAGCAGTAATTCTCCCGCCAGAATTTCCTTTTGAACTTTTAAACGATTCAAAAAAGCTTTCTGAAAAAAAACGTGAAGCAGCAGAACTTGTCATTAAAGAAAAGGCTTTGTGGGGACTCGGAGTTGTAAATCACGATACAATTGATAAAATCAATATTCTCCAGGCAAGCATGCTTGCAATGAAAAATGCTTTTGATATTGCAATGATGAAACTTGATGACTGGGTAAAAGCAAATAACCTTGATGCTTCTGTTTATAACAGGCAGAATATTGAATGCATTGCAGACGGAAATAAAATTCCTCCGGTAGAATGTCTTTGCAGGGCAGAAGTAAAAGGCGATGCAAAGTTTGCTCAGGTAATGGCAGCCAGCATTATTGCAAAAGTTGCAAGAGACAGAATGATGGTTGAATACGACAAGCTTTATCCTGAATACGGTTATGCAAAGCATAAAGGTTATCCGACAAAAGCTCATCGTGAGATCTGTCACAAAATCGGACCGTCGCCGATTCAGCGTTTAAGTTTTGATTACTGAAACGAATTATTTATTGAAGCATATTAATTACTGAATGAAGTAAAAAAAATCTGATGTTTTGAGCATCAGATTTTTTTTTGATAAATCAAAAAAGATTATTTATCATCAGTCTTTCTTTTAGAAACAACGTGAACTCTTCCGGTTTTCTTTACCTGTGAAGTAAATACTCTTTCTGCATCGGCACCTTTAGTTCCCTTTCTCTTGTAAACTTTTTTAGTATCAGAAGAAGATGATTTGTGTCCGTATTTTGCTTCTTTTGCAGCTTTCTTTTCTGCAGCTTTTTTAGCTCTTTCTTTTTTTTCTTTATCGATGTATGAAAGTGAAGATTCAAGACCTTTAAGGAATTTCTGCATGTCTTCAGCAAAAATTGCAACCTGATGGCGGTCAAAATCGACGCCTTCACCTTTTTTGCTTTCTACGATCTGGAGAAATACATCACCTGTGCGGTTTTCTTTTACATTGAAAAAATATGATCTGTTGTCCAATACAACCTGTGTTGTATACAGTTCACCTCTAATACCCATAGTTGAACCTCCGTTAACGCATAAATCCTTATGTCGTTATGTTTATTCCTTCCCTGAAAATGTGTGGGGATTTATAAAAATGAATATATCAGTTATGAAAAATTTGTTCAATAATTCCGCAGAAAAATATTGCATTTTCTACGGAATTATTGAAATTATTTGAAAGTTTCGCAAACTTCTTTGACGGCATTAAAGAGATTGTCCATTGCTTCTTTAGTTGTCAAAGCACCGAAACTGAAGCGTACTGCGGTTTCTCTCTGTGAAGGCGGAACATTCATTGCTTCGAGGATCGGGCGGCTGTTCTTTTTGCTCGAGCAGGCACTTCCGGTAGAAATGTAAAAGCCTTTTGCATCGAGAGCGCGAACCATTACCTGGCCCGGAATTTTGTCAAATGCAGCCTGTAAAACCCATGGGCTAAAGTGAGAATCTGCAAAGCTTCTGTCTTTTCTGGTTTCTGGAATGATGTGGCATTTAGAAATTGTAGAAAGTTTTTCGATAAATTCTGCTGTATAGTCTTTCTGTTTTTCAAAGCGTACAGATGCTTCTGGATTGTCTTTTGTAATTGCATATTTTTGCATGCACTTTGAAAAAGCTGAAGCTCCGAAAACATTTTCTGTACCGCTTCTGATGTTCTGTTCCTGACCGCCGCCTTTTAAGAAAGGTTCAATGCTCTGACTGTTAGCAAGGTAAAGAACTCCGATTCCGCGAGGACCGCCGATTTTATGTGCGCTGAAGGCAGCACTGTCGATATCTGTATTTTTTAATGTTACAGGAATTTTACCCAAGCCCTGAACGAAGTCTACATGAAACTTTGGTTTTCGTTTTCCCTGTGATTTTTCTTTGATGGCTTTGGCAATTGCAGTAACATCGTTAACAGCCCCTGTTTCATTGTTTACAGCCATTACTGTAATGAACATTGTGTCGTCAGTCATAGCAGCTGTTACTGCTTCTGGTGTAATGATTCCGTTTGAGTCAGGATTGATTTTGACTACATTAAAGCCCTGGTGACTTAATACATTGCACTGTTCACGAAAGGCCGGGTGTTCGATTGAGCTTAAAAGAATTGTTCCTTTTTCAGGACGGTTCATCATTGCAAGAAGAGGAATGTGGTCGCTTTCAGTTCCACCAGATGTAAAGAAAACTGTTTTTGAATCAACGCCTAAAACTTTTGCACAAACTTCGCGTGCACTGTTCAATGCTGCCTTTGCGTTAGTTCCAGCCTTGTAAATGCTCGAAGGATTTCCCCAGGCTTCAAAAGAAGATTCGAGGCTTTCTCTTAAAATCTCTGTATCAAACGGAGCTGTTGCGGCCCAGTCAAAATAATGTGTGTAATCAATTTCTTTCATAATTTACTTCAATGCTTCAAGAATAATGTCTTCAGTTGTTTCGGTAATGACATTTTTACAAACATCTTTCTGTAAAATTAATCTTACGTATGAAGAGGAATTTTTCTTGTCATTATGCATCGTTTTTAAAATTTCCTTTGAGTCTGAATATGCTGGATGAACGGCACTTGTTTCATAACCGAATGATTTAAGTGTTTCAACTGCATCATTGTAATAGCTTTCTGAACAGAGCCCGAGAAGAACACTTGCTTTAAGGGCGCGTGCAATTCCCCATGCAACACATTCTCCGTGAGTAAGAACTCCAAGTCCGGCACGGCTTTCGAGTGCATGACCGAAAGTGTGACCGAAGTTTAAAAGCATGCGGATGTTTTTTTCTGAAAGATCTTTTTCAACAACCTTTGCTTTTGCCTTTGCACAGAAGGTAATGATTTTGCAGAGAACATCAGGATTTCTTGCAAGAATTTTATCTTTGTTTGCTTTGATGTATTCGTAGCATTTTCTGTCAAAAAGCATTGCTGTTTTGATTGCCTCTGCAAAGCCTGAAATAAATTCTTTTTCAGGAAGACTTTGTATGAGAACAGGGTAGATGTACAATGCCTTTGCCGGAAAGAATGCACCTACAATGTTTTTGTAATCATCAAAGTCACAGCCTGTCTTTCCGCCGATTGCAGCGTCAACCATGGCAAGAAGGGTTGTAGGTACAAACTCACATGATGCACCGCGCTTATAAATTGAGGCAGCAAATGCAGTGATGTCAGTAAGAACGCCGCCGCCGATTGCGGTAAACATATCCTTACGGGTAAGGTTAAAATCAAGGGCAGTCTTTACAATTGAAAGTACGCTGTCCATTGTCTTGTATTTTTCGCCTGCAGGAATTACCACAAGGCCGTGCTTGTCACATGAGTAAACTGAATAGTCAGTTCCGCCAGTTGATTTATCAGATTCTTTTTTAAAGTTATTAAAGAATGGTTTTAATAATTCAAGATTAAAAATTGTCTGGTCTGTTACAAAGATTTTTTTCTTTTTAGATTCAAGAAGAAAATCGAGAGAAGGATTTGTGCTGTAAAAATAAAGCTTTGATTTTTCAGTGCCGACAAAAAGTGGTTTGTATTTGATTTTTAATGATTCAAAAATGTCGTTATTACTCATAGCGACATATTATAAAATTTTGAAATTGTTAGCAATAAAGCTAGTTTTCAAGAGCGTATTTCTGAATGTCAAACCATTCGTATTTAACGGCTTCATCGTCAATCTTGTTAATTTCTGCAATAATTCCGTTAACACGTTTTAATTCACGGTCGAGAGTAAATTTGTAATCCAGTTCACCGTTACCGATTCGTTCGCGTTCATCTTCCCAGTTCTGAAGTTCCTGAATAAACATAAATTTAAACTTACCGATGTTTGCTTTTTCAGCCCAGAGGCAGGCTTCTTTCCAGTAGTAGTAGCCGGCTTCGTAACAGGCTTTTGTTTTTTCAAGATTTGAACGGTATTCATCTTTCCACGGACAGTCATAGAAATAAAAAGCTTTTTTATCGTAAATGCGGCCAAGACGCATATGCTGTTCGATTAATTTAAGGTTTAAGTGCATCATGAAAAGATAGCGGTACTTTTCATATTCCTCTTCATTCTTGATTTTTGCTTTAGCGTACAAAGGATTAGCAAAGTCTGCTTTTACCGCCTGTTCAAGCCAGTAAATGTTTTCCATGCAGTCATCCGGATGCTGCTTGTAGTGAATATGATAAAGCTTATAGTAATCTTCCTTGTATTTGACCATGTAAGCATCAGATTTTGATGCAGGAATGACTGAGAATACTATAAATAATAAAAGTACTTTTGCTAAATTCTTCGAAAACTTCACGAATTAAATATCGGCAGTTTTGAGATGTGACTCCATATAATTTTTGAAATTTCTTCAACACTTTTTGTTGCATCGATGATTACGATGTTCATTCCCTGGGCTGAAGGCATATTTTTGTATTCTTCGATAACGTCAAGGTACTGTTTTCGTGTGTTTGTAAGGTATTCTGAGTTTTCGTAGATTTCTGTAACTCCTCTGGACTGAATTCTGGCCAGGGATTTTTCTGGATCTATGTCGAAAAAGAAGAGAATCTGAGGTAGCGGAAAGTCTTTGTTAAGCATTCTTGGAAGTTCCTTGCCGCAGGAAACGCCCTGATATGCAAGGCTTGAGAATACATAACGGTCAATAATGACAGCTTTTCCGTTTTTTAAGGAATTTTCGATGCCGTTTTTGCCGTAAACATGCTCTGCACGGTCTGCGGCAAACAGATATGCTGTAGTTTTAGGGTCTAGATCGACTTTTCCGCCTAAAACTGAACGTAAAAATTTGCCTGTTTCGCAGTCTGTTGGCTCTGCGCTGAAGTCGATTTTTGTGCTTTCTGGTCTTTCTTTAAGGAGTTTGAGCTGAGTTGATGTACCGGCTCCGTCAATTCCTTCAAATACTACAAAGTTGTCTAATATCATAAATATACCTATATATTGTACCGATAATTTGTTATAATTGTTTATACTATATTATAATAGCGCATTATAGCATAAAAATGAAATCTCGTTTCCTTAAAATAGGACTTTGTATAGTAATTTTAGTTTCTCTTCTGGCACTTTCCTTTGCCATGGTAAGACCGGTTTATATTGGTCTTGGAAACTTTATGCGCTCAAAGCTTGCGGTATTAAACGCAACTCTTAACGAGAATTTCGGCGTGAATATTTCTTATTCATCACTTTCACCGTCTATTTTAACCGGAATCAAGCTAAAAGGTATAGAGGTAAAAGACTCTCAGACTTCAGAAACAATTCTTAAAATCAAAAAAGTAACTGTTGATTATTCTCTTTCAAATGTTCTGAAAGGCGATTTTGAAAATGCAGTTTCTAAAATAATCATCAACGAAGTTAATGCTGACGTTACAGTAGGAAAAAATACTGCATGGATTGATTACTTGATTTCAAAAAATCTTGAAAAGAAAAAAGATGATGCAGATACAAAATCAATAATCGAAATACTTGCCGATGCAGACATCAATATCGAAATTCCTGCAAACATAAATATCAACAATGTTACTCTTAAATACAGAGATGACAAACAGAAGATTGATGCAACTGCTTTCTTGAGAAAAGCTTATGTTGAAAAAACTCTTACAAAAGGTAAGTACGCAATTCAGCTTTTTGGACAGCTTTCAGGAAATGTAAAATCTAACAAACTTTCAACTTTCCTTTATGTAGAAAGTTCACTTTTGCAGAAGCTTAATAATTCCTCTGCAGTAATCCAGCTGTTTAATGCAAACTTAAATAATTACGGCGTAAACCAGATCGGATTCCTTGCAGAATACAATGATGCTGTTTTTACTTTCAAAATGCTTCCAACTGTCCAGAATCTTTACACTGAGGTTAAGGCAAACTTTAAAACCCGTGATGCAGATTTAAAAGTGTTCAGTGATAATTTTAAAGTTTCTCAACTTGTCCGCGGAATCCAGCCGGGTTCTGCAATTTCAAAGGTTTCTTATTTGAGCCTTACAAGCAGAATTACTGCAAGATATAACTGGGATTCAGCAAAAGTAAATTACAACGGTTCCGGTTCTGTTTACATTCCGGATGGAATTGTTGCAGGCGGTCTTAATGTAAAATTTGCCTGTAACGGCAATCAGAATTACATAAACATTCCTTACGTAAATGCATTAAGCGAAACAATCGATGTTGGCTTTGCCGGCGGTTATAACATCCGCGCAATTCAGCCAGAAGGTGTTTTTTCTGTTAATAAACTTCAGCTTAATAACGAGGGAGTAATTTCTGCAGAAATCTTCTTCGAACCTCTTGCTAAAGGATTTATGGCATTCTCTCCACAGATTATGTTTGATGAAAAATCCCTTACTGCTGCAATGTTCAACTTTATACCTTCACGTGAAGGCTTTGATTACGATTTTGAAATATATGATTATTCACATGCAGAATCAGGTGATATCGGACATCTTACTCTTATCGGAAACTATGTAACTGCATCAAAGTTCTTCCAGTCTAACTTAAACCTTGACGGACTTTATATTGACAGTCTGATGCAGCTTGCATCGTTCTTCATGGATAAAAATACGGGTTCTCTTGTAAAAGATTTCTCTTCGGTTTTCAAGTCAACGATTTTTACGACAGATGTTTATATTTCGTCTTATGACGGTAATTACTCTTACAGCATTCCTTCTGCAATCATTGCTGACACAGCAAGAGATAACAGAATGCTTATGTTTGCACTTGATGGAAACAAAGAAAACATTCAGCTTACAAAATTTGAACTTGCGATTGATGACAGTAACGTTTACGCAACTGCTCATGTTGAAAATCTTCTTGAGCCTGGAACAAATATTCCGCAGACAATACTTGCCGGAATGGTAGAATATAATAATATTCCATACGGAATTTCAGGCTTGATTAATAAAGACTATATTTCGATTACCGGCGATTATGGATTAAACTTTACATTCATCAATGACCATGAATCTGATAACCTTCTCGGAAACTTCAATATGCTCGAGTTCCCGGTTAAGCTTTCAGAATCAACTTTGTCATTTACTGCAGATGCAAGCTTCTTCTACAACAGTGAAGAAAAAATTAATGTTAACTTAAACAAGTTTGAAATTCTTTCAATGGATGGGGTTTCTCAAATCAATCCTGTATTTGATTTCTCAGGAAGGGTAGATAAAACAGGTGCTTATCTTGAAACTATTTCATATGCAGACTCTATGTCAAATCTTTCAGGTAACGGTTCTGTAATCTGGAATTTTGAAAATTCAAATTTTGTTAACGCAGATTACAATATTGTTCTTCAAGATCCATGGTATGCAGAAAAAATTGAGATTAAAGGAAATGTCACAAATCCGGATGATAAACCATTCTCGACCGATGCATTGCTTAAAGATTTTTACGTAACTTCAGAGATTAATGTTAATTCATTCAAGACAGGAAGATTTACAGGAACGAATAATCCTTCTGAAACTGTTGATGCGAATATTAGCATTACCGGAAATCTCGGAAACCCTCTCGTTTCAATCTCTGTTCCTCACGGCCTTCTTGTTATGAATAACAAGCCTGCAGAATTTTCTTTACAGGCTTCAATCGTTGACCTTGAATTTGAAATATCTTCAGCAGAGCTTGTTCTCGAAAACGGAATTACAACTGTAAACAATGTTTCTTCTAAATTCTCGTTTGTTGACTGGGAAGGATTCATTAATCTTGACTTTCAGACTATTATTACCAATAAAACGATTAATGTGCCGGTTAGGGCAACGATTAAAAGCATCAAGTCTGAAGAAAAGAAAAACTCTGTTCCAGAAATTTTTGAAATTGATATCGTCGCTGATAAAATCGACGGAACCTTTATACATTCTTCTCAGGCTGTTTCAATTCATGCTCTTAAGATGCCTGATGAAATAATCATTTCTTCAAGTCCTAATCTCGGTCTTTCAGGAAAGATTCTTTCTTCAGGCGAAGTTGACTGTGCCGTTAATAACAATATTCCATGTAACTTTAAAATCAGCGGAAACATAAAGAAAAACTTTGCAATTCATTTTTATGACTTTAATGTTGATGTCGTAAAAACTGTAAGACTTGTCGATTTTGACATGATTAAATTTTACAGCGGAAAAATCATCGGCGACTTCTGGATTAAATCAAATAAAAAGGATCTTGTTTTTGACGGCCTTTTGATGCTGCTGCCTGCAGAACTTGCAATGCCTCAGTACTTTACAGCTCATGCAAAAACAGACATTGTTTATTTCTACTTTGAAAAGAACAGAATTTATACTCCAAAAACAAGATTCAGTTTAAAGAAAGCGCCTGTTGATATTACTCTCGATTTTAACTTCCTTCCAAACTTTCAGTTTGACTTCCTTAACGTACTTGTTGATACAGTTGATGATGCGTATGTTCCTGTTAACATTAACTTAAATCAGATTCATGTTAAAGGAAACGTTCAGGCTGACCTTGAAATTACAGTTGAACTTGATAATGCAACTGTACTTGGTTCAATTGCGGCAAAAGATACAACTGCAGAATTCGGAACTTCAACTATTAAGGATGTGGTAACTTCGGTTAACCAGACTATCAATCCTGAAAGTAAGCCATATGAGAAGAACTTCGATGTTGAAGTAATGCTTGATGTAAGCATGAAAAACCGTGTTCAGGTTTATTACAGTTCATTTATCCGCGGTCTTGTTGTTCCTAATTCCAAGGTAACATTTGCCTACAGTTCTATTGATGACAGAATGACAATTGATGGTGGAGTACCGCTTCGTTCAGGCGAAATTATCTATCTTAATTCGAGCTTCTATATAAAGGAAGGAAGAATCGATTTCTCTGAAAAAGATCCTGGCTTTGACCCTTATGTAACTATCCGCGCCGAAACTCGTGAAAAAGATGATTCAAACAATGATGTTACAATCTCACTCGGAATTGACCACCAGCGAATTTCGGAACTTGCTCCAAAGCTTACTTCTTCACCTGCAAAGAGCGAAAAAGAGATTATGGAACTTCTGGGTAACTTTGTAACGGCAAATTCTGAAAATATGACTTCATTTATGCTTGCAACTGGAGATTATGCGCTTCAGACGCTCCTTATCCGTAAAGTTGAGAATGCATTGCGTGATTTCTTGAATTTTGATATATTATCAATTCGTACACAAGTTGTTCAAAATGCCCTCAAATACAGTATGGATCAATCATCTGAACGTCAGGGTATAAATGTCAGTAACTTTTTTGACAATACAACTGTTTATATAGGTAAGTACTTCGGAAATGCATTGTATGCAGATGCAATGGTAAGGCTTTCTTACAATAAAAACCGTATTAATGACGGTTCGACTCTCCAAGGTCTTGTATTTAAGCCTGAAATCGGTTTTGAAATGGATTCACCATTGGCAAAAATCCGCTGGAGTCTTGCGCCGGATCTGTCAGATCTTGCAAGAAATAATATTACTATTATTCCTTCGCTGACATTATCCTGGAAACTTAACTTTTAAAAATGTTTATTTAAAGATGGGGTATATATGAAAACTTTCCGTAAAGCACCAGTAATTACTTTTATTTTAGTACTGCTTTTTTCAATCTTTAGTGTTAATGCACAGGAATATGAAGATGACGAATGGTATATGGATCGCCCCATAACCCAGATTAATTATGAAGGCCTTAAAACTATTAAAAAGGCAGAATTGTCCGGCCTTTCATCTTCCTATATCGGAAAAACTGTTTCAGATTCGATCAATGATTTGATGGACCGTCTTTACGCCCTTGAATTGTTTGATGATATTATTCCTGCTGCTTCTCATGACAAAGCTGACGGAGTTGTTCTTACTTTCACTGTAACAGAAAAACCAGTTGTATCAGCAATTCTTTTTAAAGGAAATCATCAGGTCCGCAATGCTCCTCTAAGAGATGTTATTTCAACAAAGATAAATGATATCTTTACAGAATCTAACGCTATCTCTGATGAAAGAGCAATCAGAAACTGTTACCTTGAAAAAGGTTATACAAATGTTAAAGTTTCTTATTCAACAGAAATGACAGAAGAAGGTGTTGTCGTAACTTATCAGATTAGAGAAGGCAAGACCTCTGTTATTACAGAAATCAATTTTGAAGGAAATAAAATCTTTAAGGATAAGGTTCTTAAAAAACAGCTTAAGCTTAAAGAAGTAGGTCTTATTCATGACGGAGCTTTCCAGGAAGCAATTCTCGAAAATGACCGTCAGGCAATTTTAAAATATTATGCTGACCGCGGATACGTTGACGCACAGATTCTTAATATTGACAGAACAATTGTTCAGAACGAAAAAAAGAATCGTGCAGAAATGCATATTACTTTCTATATCAGTGAAGGCGTTCAGTATAAGTTTGACGGAATTTCATTCAACGGAAATTCAATTTTTACAACAAAGCAGCTCGCAGATAAAGTTAAATTAAAGAAAGGTGATATTTATAATAGAACAAAATACTACGAAAGCCTTGCAGGTGTTCAGGATTTGTATTACGAAAATGGTTATACAGCCAACGGATTTGTTCCATCAGAAAATAAAAACGCATTAGACAGAACTATCAGTATTACAGTTAATATTGTTGAACGTGACAGAAGCCATGTAGAAAGTGTAGTAGTTCGCGGAAATCAGAAAACAAAAGATTATGTAATTACCCGAGAACTTCCAATTCAGAGTGGTGATGTTTTCTCAAAAACAAAACTTACATCTGGTTTGCGAAACCTTTACAATCTTCAGTACTTCTCAAGCGTTGTTCCTGATGTTCAGGCTGGTTCAGAACCGAACCTTCTCAATCTTATAATCAATGTTGAAGAACAGATGACAAACTCGCTTGAGTTTGGTCTTACCTTCAGTGGAGTTACTGATCCGACTCAGCTTCCTTTTGCACTTTTTGCAAAATGGTCTAACTCAAATCTTGGTGGTACAGGTAGAACACTTTCTGCAAGTACAACAATTTCATCTGGCGAACAGTCAGTTTCTCTCGGATACTCACAGGGCTGGCTTTTTGGGTTGCCGATTGAATTGAACGAATCTTTATCATTCTCTCATTCAAAAGCAACTGCTTTAAAATTGAAAGTATTCCCTGACGGAACTATCAATAATGAAGATTATTACATGCAGTATGATTCCTGGACAACAAGCCTTAACTCATCAGTAGGCCGCCGCTTTACTTATGACTGGGCAATATTTACAGTTTCGGGTGGTCTTTCTAACGTATTGAAAAATTACATTTATGATGAAGCTCTTTATACTCCTGTTGATTCTCAGATTAGGGAATATGCAAACAAGCTTGGTCTTATTAACTCTTTGTGGGTTAAAGCTTCTCTTGACGGACGTGATATAAACTACGATCCATCGAAAGGATGGTATGTAAGCGAAACTATCAGCTGGTTCGGTTTGACACCATGGGAAACAGACTTCTATGCAAGATTTGATACAAAGCTTGAAGGATATTTAACATTACTCAATATTCCTATCACAGAAAAATATACATTCAAGATGATTCTTGCAGCACAGTCTCAGTTGTACCTTCAGATTCCAGCACCAGGATCTGGTGTAAGTGACTCGAATAAATTGTACATTGACGGTATGTTCGCAGGCCGCGGATGGACAACAATTTACAATTCAACAAAAGGTCGCGCTATGTGGAACAACAGCCTTGAACTTCGTTTCCCTGTAGTACCAGGAATCATTGCAGTTGATGCATTCTTTGATGTTTGTGCTTTGACTCCAAAGGTAGAAGATATGTTTGGCGGTCTTAACAACAATCATATTTATTACAGCTTTGGACCGGACATCCGTATTTTGATGCCACAGTTCCCAATGCGTTTTATGTTCTGTAATACATTCAAGATTAACGAAAAAGGTGTTGACTGGAAAGATACAATGAAGTTTGTTCTTTCATTCAATATCGTAAATAAATAAAACTAAAACGATTTTAATTTTTTTTAGGAGAAAAGGAATGAAAAATTTGAAAAAATTATTTGTTGTAGCTGGACTTATGGTTTTTGGATTGACAGCAATGTCAGCTCAGCAGCACATTACTAACTTTGGTGTTGTAAATACAGAAAAAATCAACAACCATTTTTACAGAGATTCAGCAGCCGTAAAAACATACGAAAAAAAGAAGGCTGATGCACAGGCAGAAATTAACAAGAAGACTAAAGAACTTCGTGATTTGAAGACAAAGAAAGATGAATACGACAGCATGGGCGATAAGACTCAGTCTGACTCAATTGCTGCAGAAATCAAACAGAAAACAGAATACTTGAGAGATTACAAAGCAACAAAAGATGCTGAATTGAAAAACCTCAAAGATTCTCTTTCTAAATCAAATGATTTTTATGTAAAACTCTCAAAGACAATTAAACGTGTTGCTGAAAACGAAGGTTTAAGCATGGTTTTAAGTCTTCAGGGGGACAGTGGAATTCTCTGGTACAGTCAGAATGTAGATATTACTGATAAAGTAATTAAAGAACTGGAAAAATAATATTCTATGGCTGAACCACAAAAATTGACTCCTTTAATGGAGCAGTATTTAAGCATAAAAAAACAGCATCCAGACGAAGTACTCTTTTTCAGACTTGGCGATTTTTACGAAATGTTTTTCGAAGATGCTGTCATGGTCAGCCGTCTTTTAAATCTTACCTTAACACATAGGGCAGACAGTCCTATGTGTGGAGTCCCTTACCACGCATCTAAAGTTTATATTGCACGACTTCTTCGTTTCGGAAAAAAAATCGCAATCGCAGAACAGGTTGGAGAAGTTTCACCACAGGGTGGATTGACAGAACGAAAAGTTGTAGAAATTATCACACCGGGAACTGCTGTTGAAGCTGAATACCTTGAACAGGGTGTTAATAACTTTTTGGGTGCCTTAAGTATTTCACACGGAAAAGCAGGTTTTGCTTTTATTGATGTTACTACATCTGAGTTTAAAGCAACCAGCTGGAATGCTTCTTTAATGCACGAGTTTTTTTCAAAGGAACTCGGACGCTGTAATCCAAAAGAACTGCTTCTTCCTCTTTCATTAAAAGAAAATAATGTAATCAAAGATACACTTGAACAGAATCCTTCTATCTCTGTTTCGTATTATCCTGACTGGCATTTTAATTCTGAGTCTGCATATAAGAAATTAAATGAACAGTTCAAGACTGCAAATTTAAATTCCTTCGGCCTTAATGAACAGTCTCCCGAAATTGCACCTGCAGGCTTTCTTCTTGAATATCTTGAAAAAACAACCAACACCTGCGTTCCTCATGTAAAAGGAATTTCGGTTTACCATGATTCAGAATATGTGATCATCGATGAATCGAGCAGACGTAACCTTGAAATTATTTACAATCTCCGCGATGGTACAACTCAGTATACATTGCTTGATTGTATGAATTATACATTAACCGCAATGGGAAACCGCCTTATTAGAAGCTGGCTTCTGTCTCCATTGTGTGATCTTGAAAAAATCTCAAAGCGTCATAATCATGTAGAAATTCTTGTTAATGATAATGATCTTTTAAAGGAACTTCGGGAATTTCTTGCACCTGTTCTTGATATCCAGAGACTTGCAGGAAGAATCGCAATGGAAAAAGCTCACGCAAAAGATCTTCAGGCATTGCGTGTAAGTATTGAATCGTGGTTAAAAGTCCGTGAACGACTTGCTTCTTATGATCTTGCAAAACTTCCGCTTGATGATGCAAAGTTCATTGCTGACTTGATTTTTAAATCAATACATGAAGATCCTGCAACTTCTTTAACAGAAGGAAGAATCATCAAGCGAGGCTGGTCAAATGAACTTGATCACTTCTATGACGTTCAGTCAAACTTTAACCAGATTCTCGATGAATACCTTGAAGAAGAAAAAGCCAAAACAGGAATTCAAAATCTAAAGATAAAAAACACATCTTCTTCTGGTTATGTAATTGAAGTAACAAAAGGAAAACTCGGTAACGTTCCAGGCCACTTTATCATGCGCCGTTCCTTGATGAATGCAGACCGCTTTACAACTGAACGCCTCCAGGAACTTGAACAGGAACTTAATAATGCTTCTTCAAAAATTGTCGAAACAGAAAAAGCCTTGTTCCTTGAGGTGAGGGCAAAACTCTCTGAGTATATTCCATACCTTATGGAACTTAGCAGTGAGATTGCTTATGTTGATGTAATTGAATCTTTTGCACATGCCGCAATTTTAAACAGATGGACAAAACCGGTTGTAAATAATTCCCTTAACTTTAATATTGTCGACGGAAGACATCCTGTTGTTGAAAAACATCTTTCAGAAGGGCAGTTCGTTCCTAACTCAATTAATATCAGCGCAGAAGATAACTCAGTATCGTTCGGACTTATTACAGGTCCTAACATGGCCGGAAAATCTACATATCTTCGCCAGAATGCTTTAATTGCATTGATGGCTCAGACTGGTTCGTTCATTCCGGCAAAGAGTGCAGAGATTGGATTTGTCGACAAGATTTTCTGCCGCGTAGGTGCTTCGGATAATCTTGCTCGCGGTGAGTCAACATTCCTTGTAGAAATGACAGAAACTGCACTCATTCTAAAATCAAGTACAAACCGTTCGCTTGTAATTATGGATGAAGTAGGTCGTGGAACTTCAACAGAAGACGGGCTTTCTATTGCCTGGGCTGTTTCTGAATATCTGTTAGATACAATAAAATCCAGAACACTGTTTGCAACTCACTATCACGAATTGACCCGCATTAATCATGAACGTCTTATCCTTTTATGCATGGATGTAAAGGAAACCTGCGGCGACATAATTTTCCTTCGAAAAATTAAAGAAGGTGCTGCAGAAAATTCTTACGGTATTCATGTTGCTCAGCTTGCAGGAATTCCAGAAACTGTAATTGAAAGATCAAAGACAATTCTTGAACAGATTCAGAATAAAGCAAAAGACAATATGAGTGTGATTGAACATCAGGTTGTTGAAGCTGCAAAAGAAACTGCTTCTTCAAAGAAAGAAAAATCAACTTCACAAGATGAAATCTCTTCGAAAGAATTCAAAAGCCCTGGGCTGTTCAGCGATGAAGAAATCATTCTCGATGAAATCCTTTCATGTGATGTAGATAACATTACACCGATGAATGCCATGAGCCTTATTTCACGCTGGAAAAAATCCCTCAGCGGGCGCTAGAAAATTCCATAACATTCTTATTTTCTCGTGATGAAAAAAACTGCTTTTATAATTTAAATGGCTCGATTTTTAACATTCTATCTATAAGATAATAGTATGGAAAATAATCGTGTAACTGAAAGTTTATTTTATTTATTTAAGGATTTTGTTTCTTACATTACAGGCGGTTCAACTTGTATCGGCTGCGGAAGTGGAACACTTTCTTTACCATTATGCAAATCGTGTCAGGCTGTGCTGAGAAATTATCAGAGCTTTAAGATTCCTTGTAAATCTGAACTTCATTTTAAAAGCCGCTGTAAAATCTGCGGAAAAATTCTTGTTTCAGAAATTGATGAATGCTCTCAGTGCCGTGAAAATTCCTCCAATAAAAATGCAATTGCTTATTTTCCGCTTCATTCGTACAGGTTGTGGAAAAAAGACTTGATGTATTCCTGGAAAACAGAAAATGTAAGGTCGCTCTCGTTTTTTTTTGCAGAATTGATAAACTCAGCCATAAATTCTCTTAAAAAAGACAGAAATCTTGAATTTGATTCAATAATTCCAGTTCCGCCTCGTCCCGGAAAAATTAAAAAGAAAGGGTGGGACCAGGTTGATGAATTATGCAGCATACTTAAACGAAAATACGGATTTAAGATTGAATACCCATTAGAACGATACACAAGGCAGGAACAGAAAAAGCTTACTAAGGATCAGCGAATTAACGGTAAAGTCTCAGAATACGGTCTTCGCCTTAAAAAAATTGAAGGAAAGAGAGTTCTTATTCTTGATGATGTTATAACAACCGGTGCAACAATTGAAAAATGTGCATTTCTTTTAAAAAGTGCCGGTGTAAAGGAGGTTTACGGTATGTCATTGTTTATGGTTGACTAAAATCATAAGTTATTCCTAGAAAACGGTTATATTATTGTTGAAAATAAACAAAATTACCAAAAATGTTGCCAAATAATCAATTTCGAATTATAATTTAATATACTATTATAATTTTGCAATTAATCTGTACATTAGACATATTTAGTCTTATTGCATGATTGGAGGGTTTTATGGCAGCTAATGATTCACAGTATCAGTTGGTAACATTTCAGCTGGGAGAGGAACTTTACGGAGTTGACATCATGGATGTCAAAGAAATTGTAAAGATACAGCCTGTTAGACCAATTCCAAATGCTCCATATTATGTAGAAGGAATTTTCAATCTTCGTAGAGAAATTATTCCTGTAATCAGTTTGCATAAACGCTTCAGACTCCAGAAAGCAGTAATGGATGATGATAATGAATTTGAAGGTGGTTTTATTATCCTCAATATTGATGGAAATAAAATCGGTGTGATTATTGACCGTATTGCCAGAGTAGTTTCTGTTAATACAAGTGATGTAAAAGCTCCACCACAGATGCTCAGCGGTATCGGTACTGAATATATTCAGGGTGTTATCAGACAGGAATCTGGACAGTACCTTATCTTGCTTGATATAAGAAAATTGTTTAATGCAAAGGAATTGCAGAATATTATTGATATGAAATAATTCATATCCACAATTTAATTTTCTTATAGGTAAAAAATGATTCAGACATTCAGTTCAACAATTCGCAGAAAGGAAATGGATGCAGTATTAACCTGCATGGTAGATGAAAAAATTGGTCCTGGCGAAATAAATTCTCGTTTAATTACTTGTGTAAAAGAATTCTTCGGCTGTGCAGGTGCGTTTGCGCTTCGCAGTCCTGATATTGCCGTAAGCTATGCATTGAAAGCTTGTGGAATTGAGCAGGGAACAAAGGTAATGATTTCGGCTCTTGCTCCAGGCTGGCAGCTTTTTGCGGTAAAGGAAGCAGGCTTTGAACCATTAATCATTGATGTCGATCCTGTTACTTCCTGTGTAACTCCGGCCATTGTCGAAGAAGGAATCCAGAAAGGCGGCCGTGTATTAATTCTTCATGAGCCGTTAGGAATTCTTCCTGACTTTAACGGAATCCTTGCACTTGGTATTCCTGTGATTGAAGATGTTTCTCAGAGCGCCGGCGCAATGATTGTTGAGCCACCAGCTCCTGATACAGCACAGCAGGCTAAGAAAGATGAAAATGCATCTGATGAAGTTAAAGGAAAGAAAGCCGGAACTTTTGGTATTTTCTCAATCTGTGCCCTTGAAGAACATGATGTTATTACAGCAGGCGGCGGCGCGATTGTAATGAGCCCGGGAAGAAAGGAATGGCCTGTATTGAAACAGCTTGCTGACAATACAACAGGTATTCAGATGCTTCCTGATATTAATGCAGCTCTTGCTCTCGTTCAGTTCAAGGAATTTAAACGTAACGAAAATCTTCGTAAAGAAATTTTTGCATTATATAACCGTTCAATAATGGTTGGAAAAAATAAAACTTTTGTCCGTGATATGGAATACGGTTCAACAGCTTATTCTTTCCCTGTAATCCTTAACAGTGGTTTCAAAGAAGTTAAACAGTATGTTTCTAAAAAGGATATTGAAATTTCAAGTGCCTTTGCGGATTCTGTAATCGGAGTTCTTGAAAAGATGAAGGAAAATCTTCTTGAAGAAGATAAACTTCCTTATGATTATTCAGCATGTAAAAGTGCTAAATCATTGTATTTAAGAACTGCTTTGTTCCCATTGTATCCAAGATTGACAAGATCTCAGATTGACAAGATCTCAAAAATTCTTGGAACACTTCCATAATAAAAACTATGGATAACTGCCTTATTGTATATAACACTTATAAAGAAGAGTCTCAGGAACTTGCGAAAGATATCCAGAAATATCTTAAAGAAAAAAATATTTTTTCATCGCTTTTAGAATTCAATGGCTTTTCTGATATTTATCCTTTTACAGGTTATGATTTTGTTATTACATTGGGTGGTGACGGAACCGTACTTTTTGCATGTCGTGGATGTGCGTCTTTAGGAATTCCTGTTTTTCCTGTTAACCTTGGTGAGTTTGGTTTTATTGCCGGTGTACAGAAAAATGAATGGAAAGTTTCGCTTGACCTTTATCTGAATAAAAAAATGGTAATCGAAAAAAGAAGCCTGCTTGCTTATTCAGTAGTGAGGGATGGAAAAGAAATAATTGCTGGCTGCGGACTTAATGACATTGTTGTATGTTCAAAAAGCGCTGCACGTGCAATAAGTCTCGATCTTGCCTGTAACGGAATTTCACTCGGACAGTGCAGGGCTGATGGAATTATTGCAGCTTCTTCAACTGGTTCTACTGCTTATTCTGTTTCTGCAGGCGGACCGATTGTCGATCCTGAACTTGATGCAATTGTATTAACACCGATCAACGCATTTTCACTTTCGATGAGACCTTTAGTAATTAATGCAAATGCTGAACTTTCAATTCGTATAATTCCTTCAAGAGAAAAATGCGTTAACCTGACTGTTGACGGTCAGATGCCATATGAACTGTTTGAAGATGACATTGTAAAAATTACCCGACTTGATAAACCTGCATTGCTTGCAGGAACGTCAAAAGAAACTTTCTACAATGCCTTGAGATTTAAGTTAAACTGGTCTGGAGGACCTCATGCTTGAAGATCTTTCAATTAAAAATTTTGCTTTAATAGACAGTGTAAATATAGAATTCAATAAAGGCTTTACAGTTCTTTCAGGAGAAACTGGGGCCGGTAAATCTATTCTCATCGGTGCCTTGTCATTTCTGCTTGGCGGAAAGGCAAGCGTTGATCAGATCAGAAGCGGTCAGTCAGAAGCCAGTGTTACCGGAACATTCCTTTTGCCTCCTGTAAATGAGCTTGATAACATTCCGTTAAAGGATGAAGATGCAGAGCCTAAGACTGCACGCCAGTGGCTTTCTGTTCACGGAATTGAAGCAGAAGACGACAGAGTTATCATCCGCCGTTATGTGCGCGACAACGGAAAAACTGCTGCCTGGATCAGTGGAACTCCAGTTACAAGAGCAGACCTTCAGGCTTTCTGTTTTTTCCTTGTAGACATTCATGGTCAGCATGAACATCAGTCACTGATGAAAGTTACTGAACACAGAAAGTTCCTCGACAGCTATGCTGGTATTACTGCAAAGGTCGCAGAATTTACTGAGCTTTATTCAAAACTTGTTGAAAAAAGAAAGACACTTTCTGCAATGAATACTTCTGATAAAGAAAAAAATCAGAAAATTGATCTTCTTAATTTTGCCGTTAAAGAAATTGAAGAAGCAAAACTGAAAGAAAATGAAGATAAAGAACTTGAAGCTGAACAGGCAAAGTTAAGTTCCTTTGAAAAACTGTTTACCGAAGTTGAAACAATTTCTGGAATTTTGAGTGGAAATGACGGATACGGAATGGTTGATCTTTGCAAAAAGCTCAGGTCTTCATCAGAAAAAGCTTTCAGTCTCGACAGTTCCCTTAAAGATATTGATTCTCGAATTGAAAATGTTTTTTATGAGATGTCAGATCTTTCTGAAGAAGTTAAAAGCTATGCAAGAACGCTGGTTTTTGATCCTGAACGCCTTGCATTTGTACAGGAACGTTTAAGCCTGATTTATAATTTAAAGAAAAAATATGCTTCAAATATTAATGCACCGTTAAAAGAAGTTTTTGCTTATTTTGATAATGCTCAGAACGAATTGTATGCACTTGAAAATTCCTCTGCCAATATTGAAGCTTTGACTAAAGAAGTTTCTGAACTTGAAAAAGTTGTATATAAAGCCGCAAAAGAGCTTTCTTGCAAACGTGTCGAAGCAAGTTCAAAAATGGCCTCTAGTGTAGAAGCAATCCTTTCAACACTCGGCATGAAAGGCACAAAATTTGCTGTAAGCATTCAGGAAAAACCTGGTACAGAAGTTGTTCAGAAGTGCGGACCTTATGGTCTTGATAATATTGAATTCCTTATCAGTGCAAATCCGGGCTCTCCTTTGCTTCCACTTGCTAAAATTGGCTCCGGCGGTGAACTTAGCCGTGTTATGCTTGCACTTAAGACTGTATTTGCGTCAAGTGACGGAGTTCCGACAATGATTTTTGACGAAATTGATACCGGTATCGGTGGCGAAGTTGCGGTAAGCGTAGGAAGCCACATAAAAAATCTCGCTAAAAACCGTCAGATTTTCTGTATTACACATCTAGCGAGTATTGCAGTTTATGCCGATAATCAGATTAAGATACAGAAAGGTGTCACAAATGATATGACGAGCACTTCGGTTAAAGCGATTGAAGGCGAGGCCAGAGTTTGTGAAATTGCCCGTATGCTTTCAGGAGATGCAACAAGTGCAGAATCGCTTGAACATGCCCGTTCAATGCTTGAAAAATTCGCTTGATTTCATCAAATGTGGTATACTTGATTTGAGAGGAATAAAATGGCAAAGATTACAGATGATGCAAGACAGCAGTTTAATACTGAAGCAGAAGCTTATAAAGCACGTATTAATGAATGTCTCAAAAAAGAAAAAAACATGCTTACTGTAATTAAAGGTAATTCTGTAGGTGTTGAATATCAGAAGCTTATTCTTGCTGAAGAAATGATCTATGTTGCAACTCTTTACATTGCCATTAATGGAAGTTCCTTGAAGATTCTTGGATTAAAAAACAATGATGCGTTAAACGATGCCCGTAAGGTTCTTTATAAATCAATCATTTACCTTGAAGAAATTGTAACTAATTCAATTAATATTGCATATTCAGAACTTTCTAACCAGCTTGCTTCTATTTCAAATACTCCGATTCAGAAAAGATATCAGCTTTGTCAGAAACTTGGGCTTGCAATTCAGATGGTAATTGACGGCTTTGGTGATAACAGTAAATGGAAATGGTCTTTTGTTGAACTTCAGGGACGTTTTGCTGTTGTTGCGAAAAACATGCTTGATATGAAGACAGCAGTTAAGGATTATTTTGATCCAAACTCAGCTGATTATGAAGCAACTGTTCTTTATGTAAGACTTGTAAAAAAGCTTGTTGAAAACTCTGCAACTGCATATCGTGACCGTTACGAACTTTCAACAAGACGTATTGATGATATCAATGCAGGTATTAACTTTCTTCTTGCTTTAAGACGAATTGAAGTTGCCCTCGGAAGCTCTGATGAAGCTGAAGAAATCAAGAAAAAGGCAATTACCTGGAAAAAACTTATGGAATCTGACCAGAAATCTGGTAAGAGCAATTAATTCCTTTTTTTCTCATTCTTAAAGATTAAAATCTCATTTTTTATTATAATCTGTAATAGCTATGTTAAATAAAAATCTTGTTTTAAAAATATTTGAAGCATTCTCAATTGAACGCTGGAATGATCTTATCCGTCCGTTTGATATTATTGAAATGGATAAAGCGGCAGAAAAAATGGTTCTTGCTTACATCATTGGTAAGTTCGAAGAAAATGCCGGAAAAAAAATCAACTGGACATGGATGACAAATGCTTCTTTTTTTGATCTTTTGATTAAAATTGCACTTTGTGACATTAAGGCACCTGTTCAGGCTTTGATTAAATCGGAATATCCTGAAGAGTACATGCGCCTGAATGAATGGGTTTTGAATCAGTACAGAGGAATGATTGACGACGACGACCTGTTCAGAAAATTTACAATTTATGTAGGGCAGAAAGCCGGTTCAATTCCAGTTCCTGAAGAAGATAAACTTACTTTTCATGTTTATGGTGCTGCAAGAAAATATTCAACAATGCGCGAACTTGAAATTATCAAGCCCGTTAATGAATACGTTCGCCTTTCAAAAATTGAACAGGAATTAAATCACGACATTCAGAAATATCTTGATTTGCGAGGGCTTCAGTTACTTACAACAAAACAGCGTCCTTTCGAATTCCTTTTAAAAATTGAACAGCTTCGTTTTCAGCGCCGCTGGAATCAGACTCCGCGAATTCCGAATACAAGTGTTCTTGGCCATAGTTATTTTGTTGCAATATTAAGTCTTCTTTTAAGCAGCCAGTATGATACAAAACTCTGTGAAAAACGTATCTTCAATAACTTTTTCAGCGGCTTGTTTCATGACCTTCCAGAAGCTGTAACCCGTGATATTATCAGCCCTGTAAAACAGGCGACAGATGAACTTCCGCAGATTGTAAAACATATCGAAGATGAAATTGTAAATAAAGAACTTGTTCCACTTATGGAAGATTTTTACGCTGATGAACTTATGTATTTTACAAGTGATGAATTTGAAAACAGGGTAAAAATTGACGGTAAAATTCAGCATGTAAGTTTTGAAGATTTGAATGAAAAATATAATAGTGATGAATACAGTCCTGTTGACGGAAAACTTGTCCGCCTTTGCGATCATGCATCAGCATTGCTTGAAGCAGATATTTCTATCAAACACGGAATTACATCGCGTCACCTTGAAGGCGGACGTGATAATACTCTTTTAATTTATAAAGACGGTACATTTATAAATGGTATAGATGCACATGCTTTATTTACTAATCTTGTAAATTAGAATTTGAATTAATAACAGGGGAATTATAAATTATGAAAACTAACAGAGTAAGCGGAATTTTAATGCATCCAACTTCTTTTTCAGGAGTTAACGGAATCGGAACAATCGGTGAAAAAGCATTCAAATTCGTTGACTGGCTTGAAAAAGCCGGTCAGTCATTGTGGCAGATCCTTCCACTCGGACCTACAGGTTATGGAGATTCCCCTTATGCATCTTTTAGTACATTTGCCGGAAATCCATTGATGATTGATCTTGATTTTCTTGTAAGGGATAAAAGAACTTCCGCTGATCTTATAACACCTCCTGATTATATTAAAAATGAAGGTCCTGTTGATTTTGGAAGTGTTGTGTGGTGGAAGCTTCCTGTTCTTAATAAAAGTGCACAATGGTTTTTAGATAACTGTTCAGATGAAGATCGTGCTTCTTATGAAAAATTCAAAAACGACAATGCTTCGTGGCTTGATAATTATGCGTCTTTTATGTCAATAAAAGCTGTTTATGATAAAAAAGCACAGGATGAAAATCTTTCCGGAATTAAAACAGTCTGGTTTAATTACTGGCCTGAAGAATTAAGTTCGTGCAAAAAGTCTGCTTTGTCAAAATGGAATAAAGAACATAAAGATGAAATCGAAGTAATAAAAGTAATTCAATTCTTTTTCTTTGATCAGTGGATTAAACTTAAAGAATATGCAAACAAAAAAGGTATTTCGATCATTGGTGATATTCCGATTTTTGTTGCGGCAGATTCATCAGATGTTTGGTCAAATCAGAAACTGTTCCAGCTTGACGAAAAAGGAATTCCAAAAGCTGTTGCTGGTGTTCCGCCTGATTATTTCAGTGCTACAGGTCAGCTATGGGGAAATCCTTTGTACGACTGGGATGCAATGAAGAAAACAAAGTACAGCTGGTGGGTTAACCGTATTTCACATATGCTTAATCTTGTTGACTTTATTCGTATTGATCACTTTAGAGGTTTTGAAGCTTACTGGTCAATTCCGTTTGGTGATGAAACTGCAGTAAACGGACAATGGATTCCAGGTCCTGATCATTGTCTTTTTGAAGCAATTAATAAGCAGCTTGGAAAACTTCCTCTTATTGCAGAAGACCTTGGCGTAATTACTGACGGCGTTGCAAAACTTCGTGATGATTTTAATTTCCCTGGAATGAAAGTTTTACAGTTTGCCTTCAGTCCTGAAGAAGCTTCAAATAATGGAATGGTTAATGCATTCCTTCCTCATATGTACAACCAGAACTGTATTGTTTACACAGGAACTCACGATAACGAAACAATGCAGGGCTGGCTTGATTCCTCATCAGATGAACAGGTGCGCCTTGTTGCTCAGTACGTTACAGGCAAAATTATGTCAGATGCTGAGGCGCGGGCTTTGAGTAATAATAAGGAACTTTGTCCGCTTCTTATTAAAGCTGCAATGGCGTCATCTGCCAATATGGCAGTTTTTCCGGTGCAGGATTTATTTGCAATCGGTACAGAAGGAAGAATGAACGAACCAAGTACTGTTGGTAAAAACTGGAAATGGCGTTTTGATACAAATCTCCTTACTGATGAAAAAGCTGCAGAATTAAAATTCCTTTCTGACTTGTACGGAAGAAATATCTGACCATATTACTTGTGAGTAATATGGTCATTAAACTTTCTATAATCTGATAATAACCTGTCAATAAACTGACAGGTTATTTTTTTATAATCCTGATATTTTTTGAAAGAGAAATATCAGTTGTTAATCCGTCATCCTCGTAAAGTTCGTATGAGGTTCCTTTTGGAGCAATTCCTACAAGCTTAAGTTTGTCTGTCTTAATGTCTTTTGTATTCAAGGCAGGTTTTGCAAACGGTACAATATGATTTTCTTTTATGAAGAAAATTACAGAATTAAGCGGAACATTTATATAATGATCACCCTTTGTCATAAGCTTTTCATTTACGATTTTCGAACCGTTCCATTCAATCATAACCATATTTTCTGGAAGATAGACATAACGGCCTAAGGCATTCTGAACATAAACAGGTGCAACCATTAAAGCATCTCCAAGCATAATCTGATCTTCAATGTTACAGGCTCTTTTGTCAGTTTCATAATCAAAGGATAAAGGTCTGAAGTACATTTCTTTCTTTACGCTTGCTTTTACAAATTCGCTGTAAAGGTATGGAATAAGGGAATATCGTAAGTCCATCATGCTTTTAAAATCCTGTACGTTTTCAAATCTGTAAAATTCCTGGAATCGTTTATCCTTTGCACTGTGATTTCTGCAAAGGGGTGTAAATATTGCAAATGAAAGCCATCGGAGCATCAAGTCCCGGCTTGGGTTTCCGAGAAAGCCGCCGATATCACTTCCGGTATACAAAAAGCCTGTCATGTTAAGGCCAGCCATCATGTGAAGGCTTAGAAGAATGTTGGACCAGTAAGAATGATTGTCACCTGTCCAGATTCCTCCGTAGCGATGCGAGCCGATAAACGAACTTCTTGAATACATCAAGATTCTTTTATCTGGATGTGTTTTTAAAAAGTTTTCATAAGCACTTCTTGTCATATTGCAGCCAAAAAGGTTATGAACATTTCTGTGTCTTACTAGAACATTTCCGTCTTTGTCAGGCTTTGTTTCTGCAAAGTCGCCTGCATCTGCTTTTGATACTTTGTGAAAAAATAGATCTGTATCTTCTTTATTGTTGCATACAGAATCTGGAATTGCAGTAAATTCAAAAAAGCCGTTTATATCTAAATTTTTATGTTTTGCTTCATCAAGTGCTTTAAAGGCTTTTTCAAGTCCCTGCTTTGAATAGAATGTTGCAGGTTCATTCATGTCATTCCAGAAACCTTCAATTCCCTGGTCGGTAAGTGTTTTGTATTGAGAACCAAAAAAATTTCTTCCTTCAGGATTTAGAAAATCAACAAAGCATGAATCACCAGGCCAGACACCTGCAATAAATGGTTTTCCATTTTTTTCTTTACAGAAGAAAGGAAGTCCATTTTCATATACAGAATATCCGTCAAGTTTTTTTACGCCTGCATCAATAATCGGAACAAGTCTGATTCCGTTTTTCAAAAGTGATTTGTTGTATTTAGAAAAATCAGGAAATTTTTTTTGATCTACAGTAAAGTCTTTGTAATCTTCCATATAGTCGATGTCAAGACAAATGCTGTCGAGAGGAAAGTTATGTTTTTTATAATTCTTGATTACGTCATCAATATCCTTTTTACATTTATAACCCCAGCGGCTCTGGTTAAAACCAAATGCCCATTTTGGAGGAATGTAATTTGCTCCTGTAAGTTCCCTGAACGAGTGAACAATCTGCTGCAATTGAAGTTTGTCTGAATCAGGAGTTATTACATAAATGTTAAGGCTTTTCTTTTCTGCCGTTACTTTGAAATAATCACATTCAGTAAAACCGATGTCGAAAGTGATTTCGCCCGGGTAATCAAAGAAGATTCCAAAAGTTTCTTTACCGAAAATAATTACAAAGTTATGTGCACCATAGAGGCTAGGAGTACATTCATTCTGATGTGGCTGATCAAGACACCAGCTTGTAAACAATCCTCCGCGCAGGTTCATTCCGCGCATTGTCTCACCTAAGCCGTATACAATATCAGAGTCTTTAAGTTTATAATTCCATTCAAAGGTTTTTCCGGAACTGATTTTTCCGAACGGAATTTTCCCGTGTGAATTTTCGACATCAACAACTGTTGATTCTGTGTTGAAAGGTTTTCCAAAATTGTATTTTTGTATCATTTTTATACTCCTGTAAGTTACGTTTTAACTTGGATAATAAAATTATAGTATTATAAAAGCCAAAAATCTTGCTATTTTGTATGAATAAATATAATAAAATTCACAATTTTCTTGTAAATTAAGATAATAGTAATATAATAAAAGTATGCTTGATACGAAAAAAGAAGAAATTGCCCAGCGCGGAAATGCTTTTTTTCCGATTCAATATTACTGGAATAATACCTCAGATTCTCTTTACAACCTTCCTGTTCACTGGCACAGGGAGTATGAGTTTATTCATGTGATTGAAGGAACTTATAAAATGGTCTGGGGCGGTGAAAAAGTTGAACTTCATCAAAACGAATACTGCATTATCCAGGACGGCGTTCTTCACGGCGATGACGAGAAACTTGAAAACGCAAAATACGAATCTCTTGTATTTGATTTTAACCTTCTTCGTTTCAAAAATTTTGCACAGGATTCTTTCTTAAACGACATTGCTGAACACCGTGTAATTTTAAATAAGCCTTTGAGAATAGATAATCAAAATATCAGGACTGAGATTGATTCCATTTTCTTACTCATGAAAGAAAAAGCTTCTGGTTATGAACTTTTTACAGTAGGAAAATTACTCTGCCTGTTTGGTTATATCCAGCAGAATAAAATATATTCAGAAGATGAAAAGGTTCTCGACAAAAATACTAACCGCACCGAACAGATGAAAGCTGTACTGAACATGATTTCTCAAAATTTCAGTAAGCCGCTGACTCTTGATCAAATGGCTGATATTGCTTCGATGAGTCCAAAATATTTCTGTCGTATTTTCAGGGAAGTTACACACAGAACACCAGTTGAATATTTAAATGCTTACAGAATAGATCAGGCCTGTACGCTGCTTCGTTCCAGCGAAGAAAGTCTCATTGATATTTCTTACCAGTGCGGTTTTAATGATTTCAGTTATTTCATTAAGACTTTCAAAAAATACAAAGGCATGACACCTCATAAATACAGAACTTTTGACAACCGTAACAAAACCAGCGATGAATTGTTTTTTAATCATGAACAGTATTTCCAGCGTTCACCGTATTAAAAAAATCAGCTTGATTTAAGGCAAAGTTTCGGGAATGTAAGTAAATACAAAAATGTAGTTCATTAAAGATGTTTTTTGTGCTATAATTAAAATAATTAAACAATTAAAGAGGTTATTATGAAACCAACACTTTTAGTTCTTGCAGCCGGAATGGGAAGCCGTTACGGAGGAGTTAAACAGATTGATGCTGTAGGACAGAATGGTGAATGTCTTCTTGACTTCGCTAATTTTGATGCAAAAAAGAGTGGATTTGGAAACGTAGTTTTCATCATCCGTAAAGATATTGAAGCAGATTTCAGGGCAAAACTTTTTGACAGAATTGCAGCTAACTTTGATGCTGATTATGTCTTCCAGTCAAGAGAAAGTCTTTTAACTCAAGATGAAATTGCAAAAACTTCTGAACGTAAAAAGCCATGGGGAACAATTCATGCCGTTTTGTGTGCTGAAGAAAAAATCAAGTCACCATTTGCAGTAATCAATTCTGATGACTATTACGGCCGTGAAGCTTTTGCGACATTAGGAAATTATCTTTCTGGTGTTACTAATGACTGCACAGAACATGCAATGGTAGGTTATGTTCTCGGAAATACAATGAGCAAAAGCGGTTCTGTTTCTCGCGGTGTCTGTACTGTAAAAGACGGATACCTTGATTCAATTGTTGAAAATACAAAAATCAGTTACGAAGGAAACGGCATCGTAAGCGAAATCGATGGCGGTAAAGTTTCTATGACCGGCAAAGAATGGGTCAGCATGAATCTTTTCGGATTTACACCAAAGGCTTTCGAAGGCTTCCATGAATACTGGGAAAATTTCAGAAAAGAAGGTCTTTATACAGAAAAGCAGGAAGCACTTCTTCCTGTTGCCGCAAGTGATATCGTAAAAAACGGCGAAGGAAAAATTAAGTTCTTTACTTCAACAGAAAGCTGGTTCGGTATGACTTATCCTGAAGACCGTGAAATTGTTAAACAGGAAATTATCAATAAAATCAATTCTGGCTATTATCCTGCTAAACTTTGGGAAAAATAAATATTCAAAGTCGGGCTTAAATAGTCCGGCTTTTTTTTAGGAATTTATTAATGCTTAAATTAGATCCAATCAGATCAGATAAAGTCTGGGGCTACGAAAACTGGATTGCCTCAGTTCATCCTGTAGCTCCTCATAAAGATTTTCTTGACCAGTGCGGCAGTGAATATCCTTTGCTTGTTAAAGTTATTCAGGCTAATGAATCACTTTCAGTTCAGGTTCATCCTGATGACAATGATGCAGTTCGTCTTGAAGGTGAGGGAAACCGCGGTAAGACTGAATGCTGGTATGTGCTTGATGCAGAACCGGATGCTAAACTTGTTTTTGGTCTTAAAAATGATTCTGGTAAAGATTATTCGAAAGAAGAACTTGCTTCTGCGATTAAAAATAATACACTTGAAAAATATCTTAACAATGTATCTGTAAAAAAAGGTGACTTTATTTTTATTCCGTCTGGAACTGTTCATGCAATTGGAGGCGGTCTTCGTCTTCTTGAAGTTCAGCAGTCTTGTGATTTAACTTACAGACTTTACGACTGGGGACGTCCGCGCGAAGTTCACATTGAAAAAGGTCTCGATGTAATCAAAGAAGATAATCTTCGTCCGATTTCTCCGTTTGAGAATGAATTCGAATGCAATTATTTTTCACTTAAAAAGATTCCTGTATCGGGCGGATACAGCATGATGGCTAGCAGTGGAAATAAAACTTCCTCAGACTGGCAGTTAATCTTCGTTATTTCAGGTGAAGGAAAAGTTAAAGACAGCGACGGAAAAATCCAGCAGCTTAAGGCTGAAGATATTATTGCAGTAAGTCCTGGAGAAAAAATTACTCTCGAAGGAAAACTTGAAATCATGAAAATTATGTGCAAATAAAAATTGCACATTTAATATATATTTTTATCTTCTTGAGTTTTTCTTGTTTTTCTTTTCTTCATAAAGAAGTACGTCTGCTTTAGAAAGAATGTCATAAAGATAATAATTTTCCTGATTAAAATCAGCGTAGCCGATACTGATTGATAATGTGAACGGATGACCGGATGTCCTGTTATATTTGTCACATTTATCATTTATTGATTTCTGGATGCGCTGAAAATTATTTACGCTCAGGCCTGGAGAAACAATTGCAAATTCATCTCCGCCTAATCGGCCGACAATGTCAGAAGTTCTGAAACTTGATCTAAGAATTGCAGCTTCTGCTTTAATAGCAATGTCGCCCATTTCATGGCCATAAGTATCGTTAATAAACTTCAAACCGTCCATGTCGCCGAATACAACAAGGCCGAAGCTTTTGATTCTAAGCGCAAGATCGATTGCCTGCTGTCCAAATGTCTGAAAACCTCTTCGGTTAAGAAGGCCTGTCATTTCATCTGTTGTTGAAATAACATTGAGTGATTTATTCTTTTCTTCAAGTTTCTGACGTTCTTTTTCAAGACGGATAGTTTCATGAGTTGAAGAAATAAGTCTCGAATAAATTGAATTCATGAAGCTGTAAATCATTTCATCATATGAGCCGAAGGAATAAATCATGTATCCAAACTGTAAATTTGCATCAGTTATCGGATAAATATACTGTCGCTTTTTCGATTTAGAAAAGAACAGTCCAGGAAGCATTGTCTTCTGCGGATTAAACGGAATGAACGGATCGTTTTCCTGCATAAAATATCCGTTGTCATCATCAAAGGCAGAAACAAGATATGCTTTATCCGGAATAGGAAAGTCGTAAAAACGTTCAGGCATTGAAACAGGATTTTCGTAAAGAACAAGAGCAGCCGCATGAACATCAAAATTACGGATGCTTGTAACATAATCTTTTCGAAGCTGGTTTATGTCCATCTTAACCTGAAGGGAGGAGTTAAGGTATTTAAGTTTTTCTACCTGAGGTTTTTTAATCAGCCATTCAGACATCTTTGAGGTGCTTTTTTCAGGATCAAAAAAATGTTTTACTTTTGTAACGTCAATGTAGTTAATGTAAGTGTTTGAAGTATCAACACAGCCACAGGTCTGTCTGAATCTTGCCTGTGTCGGAATAATAATTTTTTCAGGAACTGATTCGCCGTTGATTATTTTAATCAAAGCCTCTGTTGCCTTGTATCCCTGACTTGTAATCTGCTGGTTAATACTTGAAAGGCGTGGAAGTTCATAAGAAGAGCGCTGTGCATCATCAAATCCGACAATTTTAATTTCTTCAGGAATAAGAATGGAGTGATATTTACAGAAGTCAATACAGGCAAAAGCCATGTCGTCATTTAATGAAACAACAGCATCAAAATCAAAATGACCTTTTTTGTTATAGAAATTATCAATAGCATCTTTTGCCGAGTCGTATGTAAAACGACCGGTCATAACATTTTCAAAATTAAAATCAATGTTGTGTTCTTTAAGAGTATCAAGGAAAATCTGCTTTCGTTCCTGGCGTCAACATTTCCTTCCATAACGTCAATAAGAGCAAAGTTTTTACAGCCGTGATGAACGATTAAATCCTCAATCAGAGATTTAAAACCTTCCTTTGGGTCTACTAAAATACTGGTGACTCCGGGAACATCAATACCAATGCTTACTTTAGGAACGCTAAAATGTTCAAGCAGGTAGTTAAAAAGTTCAGACTTTGAAACAAAGTTTCCAAGAACGGCACTGGCCATTACAAGACCGTCAATATTGTTTTCTGTCGCAAAGGAAGTAATTGATCTTTTCTGGTAAGAGAATGGAGAATAATTAGTATTCAGTTCCTCAATTGGAAATACAAGTAATGAATATCCGTTATCGTTGCAGCAGTCAAGAACTCCCTGTGTCAGTTCAAGTTCGTAATCAGAATACGAGTCGTTTATAAGAAGTCCGATTCTTTTAGTTTTCTTCATATTTGAATTATATTACTGCCTTATCAATCTGTCAAAATTCCAGCGAAAATACTTAAAAAGGATTGAATAACTTTTTTATTTTTAAACTTTTAATTTATTGTAAAATTCCAAAAATTTGGTATAATGGTTTAAAGTTGAAATACGCTCTATGTGAGCGGGAGGAAAATTTAAAATGGAAAAACAAAATCTTGATTGGGGTAGTTTAGGATTCGGCTACGTAAAAACAGACAAACGTTATGTTGCAAATTTTAAGAATGGTGCATGGGATAACGGTGCGCTTATTGACGATGCAACAGTCACAATTTCTGAATGTGCCGGTGTTCTTCAGTATGCCCAGACATGTTTTGAAGGTCTTAAAGCATATACTACAGAACAGGGCAAGATTGTTACTTTCCGTCCGGACTTAAACGCTGAACGTTTGGCAACATCTTGTGAAGGTCTTGAAATGCCTGTATTACCAAAGGAAATGTTCCTTGAAGCTGTTAAACAGGTTGTAAAAGCAAATGCATCATGGGTTCCACCATATGGAAGCGGTGCAACACTTTATCTTCGCCCATATATGTTCGGTTCAAGTTCAGTAATCGGTGTAAAACCTGCCGAAGAATATCAGTTCAGACTTTTTGGAACTCCTGTAGGACCATATTTCAAAGGTGGTGCAAAACCTATTACAGTTCGTATTTCTGATCGTGACCGTGCTGCTCCTCATGGAACAGGACACATCAAAGCTGGTCTTAACTATGCAATGAGCCTTCACAATATTCAGGATGCACACAAAGAAGGTTATGCTGAAAACATTTACCTCGATCCTGAAACACATATATACATTGAAGAAACTGGTGGAGCAAATATCCTCTTTGTAACAAAAGATGGAAAGAAGCTTGTAACACCAAAATCAGACAGCATTCTTCCTTCAATTACAAGACGTTCACTTGTAGATGTTGCAAAAAATTATCTCAACATGGAAGTTGAAGAAAGAAGAATCAACAAAAACGAATTGAAAGATTTCTCTGAATGTGGTCTTTGTGGAACAGCAGCAGTTATTTCTCCAATTGGAAAAATTGTTGATCACGGAACAGAAATCTGCATTCCTAGCGGAATGGAAAAATTTGGACCTGTTCTTCAGAAGCTCTATGATACACTCACTGGAATCCAGATGGGACGTATCGAAGCTCCAGAAGGCTGGATCATGGAAATTTGCTGATAAAAGAAACTACAGTTAATATATAAAAAGACACGGTTTGTGAAGTGTACTTCATTGAGCCGTGTCTTTTTTTTATTTTATAAAACTGTTAAAGGTATTAAACTGATTAGCTTTTAATGCTATTTAAGGTATTTGTCAAATTCCTTCTGCCAGAAATCAATCCACATTGAAGAAAGATCTGCTTTTTCCCATTCAGCTATAAACTTCTTTTCCATTGTTTCTGGAGTCCACTTTGAAAGTTCAGACCATTTATTTTTATCGATAAGAATCATAGGAAGTCTGAGCTTTTTGAAGGATTTATTCATAGCATTGTTTTCAACAATCGGAACAACTCCAAGGTAAATTGCTTCCCAGGTGCGGTGACAGTCTAAGCCGTTACCTGCAGGGCTTGCAACAAACTTATACATTGAAAGTTTTCTTCTGTAAAGATGAGCTGAAGGCGCACGGTAAATCTGCTGTGCATTTGGATTTTTGCTTAATGCAAGAAAACATGGTGTGCGGCTTTCAGGATTTGTACAGATTGAAAAGCCGAAAAGAATTTTAGATTCTTTAGGGTTGTTCTTATATTTTGATTTTTTGAAATCTGCAACAGCGCCTGCATTGTGACGCCATCTGTCTTCAAGTCCGATTGGAAGCGGTGTGATTTTCTTTCCTGTAAGTTCACAGTTCTGTGCAAACCAGTGAAGAAGGTTTTTGTTTGCAAGAATTGATTTGTGAAAATCAGTTTTGATATTTACATCGCCCTGATGAGTAATTAATACAAACGGAATTGAAATTTTTGAAAGTACATTTTCTGCAAAGCCTTCAAGTTTCCATGAGCTTACAAACACTAAAGGATGGGCACGGCTTGAATCAACCTTAGATTTATTAAAACAGTTGATTTCTTCAGCTGAACAAAGGTATGTATCATCATAAAGAAAGTCTGCAAGTTTGCGGTATGTATCGCCTGCAAGAAATGGTGAGCTTGAAGGGCGGAGTTTTAATTTTTTATTTACTGCTGCACAAAAATCTGTGCTGAATTCAAAAGGCAGATTTGCAAGAAAATATTTGAAGGCCATAAAAATTCCTCATAAAAAAAGAGTCTGCAAAAACTGCAGACTCAAATTGTTAAAATATTAGATTACGTCTACGAAAGTTCTTTCGTTTTTGTTGAAAAGAATAAGACCGAAGAAGAAACAAAGTCCGGTTACTGCTAGGCTTATTAATGTCATTGTAACAGGTACATGACCTGCACCGTAGAACCAGATTCTGAAAAGTTCAATAGGAGCACTCATCGGATTGATGTAGAAGAACCACTGGAATTTTTCAGGAGCCTGAGAAAGAGGGTAAACAATCGGTGTTGCATACATTGCAAGCGAAAGACCAAAGCCTAAAAGCTGGTTTAAGTCACGGTACTTTGTTGTAAGAGATGAAACAATCATTCCCAAGCCGCATCCAAGAAAGCCGATCCACAATACAAGAAGTGGGAACAGACAAACTTTCCATGACGGATGAACTGGAGCACCTTTAAAGATAAAATAAAAATAGAAAACTAAAAGACACATGAACTGAAGTGCAAGTTTAATCATCTGTCCGACAGTTGTCGAAATCGGAACTGTAAGTCGAGGAAAATAAACTTTACCGAAAATTCCTGAGTTGGAAGAAAAAATTCCTGCAGCAGAATTTAATACGCCTGTAAAATATGTCCAGAGCATTGTTCCTGCAAAATAGAAAAGCATGTAAGGAACTTCATCTGTTCCGATGTTAGCAAGTTTTCCGAAAACGAATGTATAACAGACAGTTGTTACAAGAGGCTGAACAAGATACCACAGAGGTCCCAGTACAGTCTGTTTATACTGAGTTGTAAAGTCACGCTTGATAAAAAGAAGAATAAGGTCGCGGTATCTGATTAATTCACGAATATGCTTTGAATCTAAAGAGCGAACTTTTGGCTGGAGAATAAGATCCCAGTTTTCGTCATCTTTTTCTGTTGCTTTTGTTGTATTTTTATCCATATTAATTCCTGAAAAGATTTTATTTATTTTATCAGTTATTGGGTTTATATTCAACTCACCGTGAATTTTGAAGGATTAAAGTTCTAATTTAATTCCCTTAAATTATATTGCATATTTATGCATAAAAATGTATATTTATTGCATAAATATTGAATACCCTAAAAGGAGGGTTATTATGGCAGAAATTAAATTTATCGACGGTGGTGTAACAGCACCTCAGGGTTTTACAGCAAGTGGTTATCACTGTGGAATTAAAGCTGGCCGCGAAAAGAATGACACAGCTCTCGTATATTCTGAAAAATTATGTAACGCTGCAGGCGTTTTTACTTCTAACCGAGTAAAAGCAGAAAGCGTAAAATATACACAGAAAGTTATTGCAAAAGGAAAAGCTCAGGCCGTAATCGTAAACGTTGGATATGCAAATGCATGTACTGGCGAAGAAGGTGCAAAGGTAGCTCAGACTATGGCTGATGTTACTGCAAAGGCTATGGGAATTAACGCAGACCAGGTAATCGTTTGTTCAACAGGAATTATCGGTCAGCAGGTTCCTGTTGAAAAAATCGTTTCAAACATTGACAACCTTAAGACTGCTCTTTCAAAAGCAGGTCATGAAGAAGCAAGAATCGGAATCATGACAACTGACACAATGTACAAAGAATGTGCAGTTCAGTTTGAAGTCGGCGGAAAGACTGTAACAATGGGAACTATGTGTAAAGGTTCTGGCATGATTCACATCAACATGGGAACAATGCTCGGCTTTATTACAACTGACTGTGCTATTTCTTCAAAGATGCTTGATAAAGCTTTACACGAATCAATCCTCGGAACATACAACTGTGTTTCAGTTGACGGTGACACAAGTACAAATGATACACTTACAATCATGGCAAACGGCCTTGCAGGCAATAAAGAAATCAAGAGCACAGGAAAAGACTACGATGCTTTCCTTGCAGCCTTGAATGCAATGAACAAAATCATGGCAATGAAAATTGCAGCTGACGGAGAAGGTGCAAGCCGCCTTGTTGAATGTACTGTTAAAGGTGCAAAGAATGTAACAATTGCTAGAGGGCTTGCAAAAGAGATCATCAGATCAAATCTTGTAAAGGCTGCAATGTTTGGTAAAGATGCAAACTGCGGCCGTATTCTTTGTGCAATGGGTTACTCTGGATTTGAATTTAATCCTGACAAAACATGCGTTTATTTTTCAAGCAAAGAAAACGGAAAGCGCTATTTTGAAGTAACTGAAAACGGAAACGAAGCAGTTTACAGCGATGATTCAATTGAAGTTGTTCACAACGGTGTCGGACTTTCTTTTGATGAAGACAAAGCAGAAAAGATTCTGTCTTCTGAAGCAATTGAAATCTTTGTAAACCTTGAAGATGGAAAAGCAGAAGGTCAGGCATGGGGTTGTGACCTCACTTATGATTACGTTAAAATTAACGGTGACTACAGATCGTAGTTTACAAGTATAAATACTGAGGAACAGAATGAATAAAGAAGATGTTAGCACATTGACAACTGAACAGTGGTCAGAAGTACTTGTTCAGACATTACCATATTTTAAGCAGTGGGTTGGAAAAGTTGTCGTAGTTAAATACGGCGGAAACGCAATGCTCAACGAAGAACTCAAACATGCTGTAATGGAAGACATTGTTCTTCTTAATACAATCGGAATCAAGGTTGTACTCGTTCACGGTGGCGGTCCTGAAATCAATCACATGCTCGAACGTGTCGGAAAAGAATCAAAATTTGTTGACGGACTTCGCTATACAGATGCTGAAACAATGGAAATCGTTCAGATGGTTTTAACAGGAAAGTTGAACAAGGACATCGTCGGTATTCTTCTACACAAAGGCGGAAAAGCCATCGGTCTTTCTGGTGTTGATTCAGGACTTTTGCGTGCTAAGAAAACTGAAAAAGACCTTGGATTTGTTGGTGAAGTAACAGAAGTAAATCCTGACATTCTTACAACACTTCTTGACCAGAACTTTATTCCTGTAGTATCTACAGTTGCTCTCGGTGAAGCAGGTGATGTAGCCCGCTACAACATCAATGCAGATACTGCTGCTGCAAAAATCGCAGTTGCATTGAAGGCAGAAAAATTCGTTCAGCTTACAAACGTTCCGGGCATCCTTCGTAATATCGAAGACCCAACAACATTAATCAAACGAATTGAACGAACAGCCATCGGTTCCCTTAAAGCAACTGGTGTAATTGCAGGAGGAATGATTCCAAAAATTGACTGCTGTGAAACTGCCCTTAACGGCGGCGTTCCTCGCACTCATATTATTGACGGCCGTGTACCGCATTCACTTTTGATCGAAATGTTCAGTGACCGCGGTATCGGTACAATGATTTATTAATTGAAAATTTAATGGAGAATAAACTATGGAAAGAGTAGTTGTAAATAATTACGGAAGCTTTGATGTAACATTTGTAAAAGCTAAAGGCTCTACAATGTGGGATGTCAATAATAAAAAATATATCGACTTTATTGCAGGTATTGGAGTTAACTGTCTCGGACATAACTACAAACCATTGGTAAAAGCAATTTCAAAGCAGGCAGAAAAACAGATTCACATTTCAAATTATTATTTTAGTGATGTAGGAATCTGCTATTCACTTGATCTTCTTGAACAGACAGGCTTTGATAGACTTTATCTTGGAAACTCAGGTGCAGAAGCAAATGAAGCTGCAATCAAACTTGCAAGAAAATACGGCGCACTTAACGGCGGCGAAAAAAGAAAAACAATCGTAACTCTTGAATCTTCATTCCACGGAAGAACACTTGCAACACTTACAGCAACTGGTCAGGATAAATTCCACCCTGACTGTTTTGCACCATATCCAGAAGGATTTAAAACAATCAAGGCTAACGATTACGAAAGCCTTAATGGTGCATTCGACGATACAACTGCAGCTCTCTTTATGGAATGCATTCAGGGAGAAGGCGGCGTAAACCTTATCGATAAAGAATGGGCACAGGCTGCAGCCAAAGCTGCACGCGATGCAGGTGCAATCGTAATGTGTGACGAAGTTCAGACAGGTATCGGAAGAACAGGAACATTCCTTGCAAGCGATGATCTTGGAATTGAACCAGAAGTAGTTACACTTGCTAAAGGAATTGCAGGGGGAGTCCCAATGGGTGCCTGTCTTTTCAGAGGAAAGGCAAAAGACGTATTTGTAGCAGGTGACCACCAGTCAACATTTGCCGGAAACCCTCTTGCATGCGCTGCGGCAGAAATCGTTCTTGCTGTTGTAAACAATCCTGAATTCCTTAGAGAAGTTGTAAACAAAGGTGATTACATAAGAAACATCATCAAGTCATGGGATCTTCCTATCGTAAAAGAAGTAAGAGGAAAAGGTCTTATGATCGGAACTCAGATTGATGAATCAATCAAACCTTTCGACATCGAAGTTAAATGTCTTGAAGAAGGTCTTTGTACAACAACAGCTGGAAAGGACGTCGTAAGATTCCTTCCACCTTTGACAATTTCTTATGATGAAATTGATGAAGGCCTTGCAATTTACAAAAAGGTTCTTGAAAGCTTCTGTAAATAAGCTTAAATGATCTTAAAAAAAAATAAAGCGGGTAGTGTAAAGAGTTCTTTATATTACCTGCTTTTATTATTATATTTATATTATAAAAAATATTTTAAACAAATTAAGAGGGAACTAAAATGACTGAAGATTTTAATCCTGAATTACTCCCACAGGAGTTTGTAAAACTTTACGGCGGAAGAGTCGAAGATGTCCAGGTTTATGCAGGACCTGCAAGAATCAATATTATTGGTGAACATATCGATTATAACGGTGGAAAAGTTTTTCCTGCTGCGATTGATAAATACATTTATGTTGCTGTCAGAAAAAGACAGGATTCTAAAATAATTTACAACGATTTAAAATTCCCCGGAACTTACACTTTTGATATTACCGATGATTTTAAGTTTGCAAAAGAAAATGATTATGCAAATTACCTTAACGGCATTCTTTCAATCATCAAGCGCAGAGGCTACAAATTCGAATGCGGCTTTGAAGTTCTTATAGTAAGCAACGTACCACCAGCCGGCGGTATTTCTTCAAGCTCTGCTTTGGAATGTGGTTTTGCCTATGCTGTTTCTGAACTTTTTAATTTTGGTATTTCAAGAAAAGATATTGCGTTAATCGGACAGCAGAGCGAACCTGAGTTTATGAACGTAAAGTGCGGTATTATGGACCAGTACATTATTGCAACAGCTAAAGTAAATACCGCCGAAGTTCTTGACTGCGCAAAGGTTGAGCACGAATATGTTCCGCTTGAACTCGGTGATTACAGATTTGTAGTAATGAATTCAAAGAAAAAACGCCAGCTTGCAGATTCAAAATACAACGAAAGAAGAAGTCAGTGTGAAGCCGGTCTTGCAGAAATAAAAGCTGCAGCACTTCCTTTAACAGGAACTTCGATTACAAATACAAAAGATCTGCCTGACTTGTGTTCACTTACTGTTGAACAGTTTGATAGCGTAAAATCAGTTATCAAGGAGGAAGTAATCTTAAAACGAGTACGTCACTGCGTAACAGAAAATCAGAGGGTTCTTGAAGCAGTTGAAGCTTTGAAAAAATCTGATCTTAAAAAACTTGGAGACCTTCTCCGAGCTTCTCATAAATCACTCAAAGAAGATTACGAAGTTACTGGTCTTGAACTTGATACGCTTTCTGATACTGCAAATGCACAGGATGGCTGTATCGGAGCGAGAATGACAGGTGCAGGTTTCGGCGGTTGTGCAATTGCTCTTGTTCATAAAGATAAAATTGAAAGTTTTATTGATTCAGTTCAAAAAAAATATACAGAAGTTGTAGGACACGATGCAGGATTTTTTGCATGTTCTACAAGCGACGGAGTTTTTAGACTCAAGTAGCGGTTTGTTAGTTATTTGACAAATAAATTTATTTATAGCAGAATTAATTATATGGAAAAGACAGTTTACATTATTGGTCACAAAAATCCGGACACTGATGCAGTTGTATCTGCAGTTGCATATGCAAAATTGAAAAACCTTCTCGGCATGGAAAATTACAAAGCGGCCCGCGCAGGACATTTAAATCCGCAGACAGCATATATTTTAGACAAGTTCGGCGTGCCACGCCCTGAATATCTTCCAGACCTTATTCCAAAAGTAAAATTCTTCATGCAGAATGAAGTTGAAACCGTTGCAGAAAATTCTTCAATCTGGGAAGCTATTGGCTTAATGGAAAAAAATGAAAACCGCGTAATGAGCGTTGTAGATAAAGAAGGTAAGTACTGTTCTTTGCTTCATTATTCAGGTTTTGCAAAAGGCGTTCTTTCAATTCTCAACCCAGAAAAGAAACACCGCTTTCCGACAACAATCAGTTTGATCTCAAAGACACTTAATGCACAGCCTATTTTTATTGCAGGTAATGCAGAAGATACTTTCAAAGCTTCAATTCATGTTGCTTCATCATCAATTGAAACTTTCGAAAAAAGACTTGATGCTCATTCTTCAGAAGATATCGTAGTGATTGCTTCGGACAGAAAAGACATCCATAAAATCTGTATCGAGCACAAAGTCAAACTTCTGATTACTACAAGCAACTGTGTAATCGATAAAGAACTTAAATCACTTGCAGAAAAGAACGGCGTTTCAGTAATCGTAAGTCCTTATTCAACAGCTCCTACATCAATGCTTATTGCATATTCAATGCCTGTAAGCTTTATGGGAGATACAGAAATTAAAACTGTAAACATTAATGATACAGTTTCAAAAATCAAAGACATTTTCAAAGAGGCACACTGTAAATATCTTCCTGTCGTTGATAACGAAAATAAAGTCATCGGAATGATTTCTGAACACGATTTGATGAAAGAACCAAACATCGAAGTTATTCTCGTTGACCACAACGAAATGTCTCAGGCTGTCGAAGGCGTTGAACATTACAAGATTCAGGAAGTAGTTGATCACCACAGAATCGGTGCAATTCCTACAAAAAATCCGATTACCTTTATCAATCGTCCAGTCGGCTCAACATCAACTCAGATTGCAGGAATGTTCCAGGAACACAAAATTGCGCTTCCTAAAGATATTGCATCTCTTCTTCTCTGCGGAATTTTGTCAGATACTTTGATTCTTCAGTCTGCCACAACTACAAATGTTGATAGAGAAATGGCAGAATATCTTTCAAGCATCACAGATCTTGATATTAAAGATATCGGTAACGAAATCCTTATTGCAGGAAGCAACGTTTCTGGCCGTGATGCAGGTGAACTTGTCCGTCAGGATCTTAAGGAATACGCTGAAGGTAAAGTTGTCTACACTGTTAGTCAGATTGAAGTTGGAAGCACTAAAGAAGTTCTCGGTCGTAAAGACGAATTTATCAAGGAACTTGAAATTGAAAGCAGAAGCCGCAAAGCTTTGTTCTCATGTCTTCTGGTTACTGATATTACAACACTTTCAAGCATCATGCTAATTCATTGTGATCCGAAGTTTGAACAGTTTATTAACTTTCCTAAACAGGAAGACAATGCATATTACCTTCAGGGAGTTGTTTCAAGAAAGAAGCAGCTTATTCCACTCATTACAGAACGAGTTTCAAATTATCTTAAATAAACTGGCCTAAAAAAAATTATTCCCATCCGAAAGTTGCAGGCGGCTTGTTTGTTGCATCAAAATAAAGTGCATCAACAAAATCAAGTTCAGCAATTTTGTGAACGATTGTGCTTAATAAATCCTGAGGAAGCATTGCAAAACGTGCAGTCATTACGTCTTCAGAAATAACCGGGCGTAATACAAATGTTGCTTTATCTTCAGAAGAAGCATAAGGTAAATCAATTGTAAGATGCTGGAAAATCTTGTTGTACCATCCAGATTTATGAAGTTCTGTCAGAACAATGTTGTCAACTTCGCGAAGCTGGTCAAGTCTTCTTCTGTCACAGAATCCCTTCTGTAATTTAAGGTCTTCATCTTTAACCGAAGGTTTCTGGTACAATTTTATACATGTGCGGTTGATGTATTTTGCAGCATTTGTAATTGTAGAAGAACATTCTTCAATTTTTTCACGTTTTCCAGGGAAGTGATAGAAGCCGTTTCCTTCATCTTTAAAAGTAAGAAGGGCAGGGAATCTGTAAGTTCTGAAGTCACCCTGAACACCGACACTTCTTACAGGAAGTACAGTGCGTTTAAGGTCTGCAGTACAGTTAGCACAGAACATGTCAATTTTAATTTCATCGAGTTCTTTTTTAGCACCGGCAAGTTCTTCATCATCTTTAGAAGACCAGCTTTCTCCGTCATTACAGAGAACGTTGATTGAAAGTCCAGGTCCCGGGAATGGATGACGCATTACAAGTTCATCATCAAGTCCGAGTTTCTTTCCGATTACGCGAACTTCATCTTTATACAAATCACGAATTGGTTCGATAATCAAACCTTTTTCTATTAAGTCCTGAATTCCCTGGACGCGGTTATGGTGTGTTTTGATTGTGTGTGAATTTTTAGTTCCGCCAGATTCAATAATATCCGGATACAAAGTTCCCTGAGCCAAAAGCCAGTTGTTTTCATCAAGATGCTGTTTAGCAACAACTTCATTTCTTACTGTAATAAAGTTTTCGCCAACAGCCATTCTTTTCTTCTGCGGATCAGTAAGCCCTGCAATTGCTTTTAAGAAGCTTTCGCTTGCATCTTCTACAATAAAATTTTCAAAGCCGAATTTTCTGTATGCAATATCAACATTTTTCGATTCATTCTTTCTCATAAAACCGTTGTCGATATGAAGACCGAGAACTCTGTCCTGACCTAAAGCTTTATTAAGAAGCGCGAAAGTAATTGTAGAATCAACTCCACCAGAAAGGAAGAGAAGAACATTTTTTCCTTCTGCCTGAGTTTTAATCTGTTCAAGAATAACCTGAAGTATTGTGTCCTGATCCCAGTTTTGAGACATTCCACAGTACTGTGCAAAGTTTTCAAAAATCTGGTTTCCGCAAGGAGTGTCTTTTACTTCACAGTGGAACTGAAGTGAAAATCTTTTTTTAGAAAGATTCTGTGTTGCTGCATATTTACAGTCTTTTGTAGAACCTACAGTTTCAAAACCCTCACCGAGTTCAAAAACTCCGTCCTGGTGACTCATCCATACCTGCTGGACTTTATCAATTCCATTAAAGAGAGGACATTTTACACTGTCATTTAATTCAAGAGATGAAAAACCGAATTCACCGACATCGGCTTTTCCGATTTTCCCATTGTATCCCTGCTGAACAATGTAATGTCCGTAACAGAGTCCGAGAATAGGAACTTCTAAATCGAGGATTTTTGAGTTGAACTCAGGAACTTTTTCGTCGTAAACAGAAGATGGTCCGCCTGAGAAAACAATTCCCTTTACATTTTCAAAAGTTGAAACATCAGCACTTGGAAGGGCAATTTCAGAATAATAACCCAACATTCTGAAGCGTTTTGCAATCAAATGTGCGTACTGTGAACCAAAATCAAGAACTACAATTTTCTCACGACTCATATATTTACCTGTAAAATTAAAAAATTATAGTAATTATATACTATTTAAGGACTTTTAGTAAATAATACGACTTTTTAAGAAATAAATTGGCATTATAAAAATTTTCGGATTTTAATAATATTGTTTGAATTTTTAATTTCCGAAAATCAGACGAAAACTTCATCTATGTCTTCAAGTTCACTGATATCTTCTGCATTCATAATGTCAGTGATTGCTTCATCATTAATGAATTTCGATGAATTATCATTTTCGATATTTTTAGGTTCGATAGAATAATCTGTTTTATCTTCTGTAATGACAGAAGCTTTCAAGTCTATGTTTTTCTGCATTGTTGTGAATACAAAGTTTCGAATCATATTTTTTGTAGTCGCAGCTGTTGATGGAAGCAAAAGCATTACAAGAGTAGAGAAGTTTTCTCCCGGTTTAATTGCAAAGATTGCCGCTTCGCAGTTAATAGTTCGTTTTCCGAGCGTAATGATAATGCTTGATACAACTTCTTTTTCAACAAATTTGTCAGCATCTTTATTAGGAATTGCACAGGCAAAACCAACAGAGCTGATATCGATAAGCTTCATTGTATAAAGTCTGCCGTCTTTGCTTGCATGAACTGTGGCCTCTTCTTCAGTTCTGCAGTCGAGACGAACATACTGACGACGACCTTTGGAACCGTTGATTTCACAAATGCGGGTAATTTTATCGGTGATTCGTTCAAGTCCTTCTGTGAGCATGATAAATCCGCCAGGAATTGTGGCTTTTAAAAGGAACTGGTTTTTATCAGAAAGTTTAACCTTCTGCGAAAGAATTCCTATAAAGATAGTTGAAAGAACTTCATCTACTTCAAACGATTTAACAAAGTTAAACCATTCTTTTGGAGAAAGTTCACTGTCTATATCAATGAAACAGATAGCATCCTGATTCATTCGAAGCAAGTCTTTTGCAATCCTGTAGTTTTCAATATTAAATGCTTCATATTCCTGAGCACGCAGTTTTTCTACTACTGTTGTTTTAATTGCATAAGGAGGATTTAAGAAAAATATTTTGCGTCCAAAAACAGGATTTTCATTAATTGCCATATTATTATAATTTTACAATACAAATTTCTAAAAGTCAAAAAAAGGTACCGTTAATTTTTGAGGCCACTGAAAAAGTCCGCTAAAGACTGAATTTACAAACACCACCTAAAT
>SAMEA3663208__coassemble_73_pt1 | contig 66046 bp, 55 predicted proteins | sample SAMEA3663208__metabat2_high_PE_016 | metagenome-assembled genome bin SAMEA3663208 (sample SAMEA3663208) | pig gut metagenome | biome: pig gut; feature: pig-associated habitat; material: faeces | place: China | collected 2013
CGATTGTAAAAATTGTTGACGGTGCACTTGGTGATAGAAAAGATACACGCTATGACGGCGTTTCAAATCTTAACATGCTTAAAGGTTTTGGAAACGCTACGTTCAAGCAAAACTTAAAGGATTCAAAAGATTTATTTGCAGCAGCTCTTGATATGATTCGCGAACTTGAACCGATTGACCTTCCTGGTAATAAATACTAATCCAAGAAATGATAATCAGGTAATAAAATAAATAAACTTTTAAAGGATAAAAAATATTATGGCAGACGTAAAATCTGAATTCAGAAAAGTAGTAGCTGATGCGCTTAACGCATTCATTAAAGAAACAAATCCAGAAACAGCAGATGTTGCTGCAGATTCTCTTGTAGTGCAGAATCCACCTAACCCAGAAATGGGCGACCTCGGAATCCCGATGTTCATTTATGCAAAAGCACTTAGAATGGGACCTCCACAGATTTCTCAGGAAGTTGTAAAAAGAATTACTGATTCTTCAATCGGAGAAATCCTTGCGGTTGGCCCTTACGTAAACGTAAAACTTAACAAGGCTGATGAAGGTTTTTCAATTCTTGAAAAAATCAACCAGCAGAAAGAAAATTACGGAAGCCTTAACGCAGAAGGAAAAAAGCCGCTTGAAGGCCGCCGTGTAATGGTAGAATTTTCTTCACCAAATACAAACAAGCCTCTTCACCTCGGACACCTCAGAAACGATGCTCTCGGTGAATCAGTAAGCCGCATCTTAAAAGCTGCCGGTGCAGAAGTTTACAAAGTTGATCTCATCAATAACCGCGGTGTTCATATCTGTAAATCAATGCTTGCTTACAAATTATTCCACGAAGAAAAAGGCGACACACCTGAAAGCCTCGGACTTAAAGGCGATCACTTTGTAGGTCAGTGTTATGTTGAATTTGACAAATGGTCAAAGGAACACCCTGAAGCTCAGGAACAGGCAGAAGAAATGCTTGTTAAATGGGAAGCAGGCGATCCAGAAGTTCGTAAGCTCTGGGAAATGATGAATGAATGGACACTCAACGGCGTTAAGGCAACTTACGACCGCACAGGCGTTTCTTTCGATAAATATTATCTTGAAAGCGATACATACCTTAAAGGTAAAGACGAAATCATGAAAGGGCTTGAAAAAGGTGTATTCTTCAAGGCTGATGACGGTTCAGTTCGCATTGACGTTACTGATGTTGTAGGTAAAGGAAAAGACGAAGATAATCACGAAAAAGTTCTCCTCCGCAAAGATGGAACTTCAGTTTATATTACACAAGATATCGGAACTGCAATCAGCCGCCACGACGACTGGGCATTCAACCAGCTTGTATACGTTGTAGCTTCTGAACAGAATTATCACTTTAAGATTTTGTTCCACATTCTCAAAAAACTCGGATTCGACTGGGCTGACAAACTGTTCCACCTGAGCTACGGACTTGTTAACCTTCCTTCAGGAAGAATGAAAAGCCGTGAAGGAACAATCGTTGATGCTGATGACTTGATTGATTCCCTCCGCGATGATGCACTTGCTGCAATCAAAGAACGTGGTCGTGAAGAAGAAGTAGGGGACGCATCAGAAGTTGCAGAAAAAGTTGCTCTTGCTGCATTGCATTATTATCTTTTACAGGCAACTCCGATTAAAGACATGCTCTTTAATCCTGCAGAAAGCCTTTCGTTCAACGGAGATACAGGTCCTTACCTTCAGTATATGGGCGCACGTATTTCTTCAATTCTTGCAAAAGCAAAAGAAGCAGGCGTTAAAGTAAATTCTGATAAAGATTCAGTTTCACTTCTTACAGCTCCAGAAGAATGGGAATTGATTCGTGCTCTCGGAAACTTCCCTGAAGTAATTGCAAAGGCTGCAGAAAACCTTGACCCAAGTGCCGTATGTTCTTACCTTTACGATACATCAAAGCTCTTCAGCAAATTCTACCAGCAGTGTTCAATTCTTAACTGCGAAGATGAAAAACTCAAAGGTGCACGTCTGTACCTCGCTGAATGTACACTCGTTGTATTGAAGAGAGCAATGGATCTTGTTCTTGTTCAGTTCCTGGAAGAAATGTAAAGCGCTCGTGGCTTGCTTGTAAGCGTCATGATGGTGGTATTTGCGCCACCAGTTTGTGCTCGCGCTACGAGTTTGTGTTTGCGCCACCAGTTTGTGCTCGCGTTACGAGTTTGTGCGCAGAACAAACTCTGTTATGGTTTGTCATAATATGATATAATCATATTATGACTACCAGTAATTCATTAAAATACAGCTTTATTTTTTTTGCAGCAATTTTCATGATTTTCAGTTCCTGCAAAAAAGTTCCATATATGACATTGGAAGAAATCGAAGCATATAAAAATGTAAGCTCCGAAAAAATGCTGAGTAATACAGTAAGCAAACCATGGAACGGTTCTGATTATAAAGACGGACGTGTAGGGGGAACCTGGTATTCAGCCATTTCTGCTGATCCAAAAACTTTCAATTATCTTATAGCAGAAAGAGACGGCGCCTCAAATTCAATAATGTCGATGACGACAGATTATCTTTTTGAATACGATACTTTTACAAAATCGTGGAAGCCCCGTTGTGTAACATACGAAATTGAAGTTGATGAAGAAAAGCAAAAACTTACAGTTCATTGTACTATAAGAGATAATCTTTACTGGAGTTATGTTAATTCTGATACAAAAATTCCTGTAACTTCTGATGATATTGTCTGGTGGTACGATAACATTTCTGGTAATCCTGATTTTCAGAGTTCTGCATATGGCGGTCAGTTTGTTGTAATGCCTGACGGTTCAACACAGAGAATTCTGGCTGTTAAAATTGATGATAAACATTTTGATTTTGTTTATCCGAGAATTGTTGCAGATCCATTGCTTTCATCGAATACAGAATTTTATCCGAGCTTTCTTTACAAAGAGGCATTTGAAAAAGGCGGCATTGAAGGTGTAAAAAATCTGTTCAGCGTAAATGTTGATCCTAAAACTATTCCTTCAATGGGTAGATATTTCATCACTGAGTACAGTCCGAGCCAGCGTCTTGTATTTACCAGAAATCCTGATTACTGGGATAAAGATTCAAAAGGGTCTGCAACAATTTATCCGCAGGAAACAATTTATCAGATTGTAGGTGATCAGAATACAAGCTATCTTCTTTTCAAACAGGAAAAGCTCGAAACTTATTCACCGACACCTGAAAATCTTTCTGACATTATTGCAGCGCAGGAAAATCAGTATACAGTGTTCAATTCCGAAGGTTCCCTTGGTGCACAACTCTGGAGCTTTAATCAGAATCCAAAAAATAAAAACGAAAAATATTATCAGTGGTTCTGTAAAAAGGAATTTCGTCAGGCAATGAGCTGTCTTCTTAACCGAGACAGAATCAACAATCAGACATTCCGCGGACTTGCAACTGCAAAGCTTGATTTCTTTCCAAAAGGAAATCCTTATTATAATGAAAATATAAAACTCCAGTATACATACGATAAAGAAAAAGCAATTTCACTTCTTGCTTCAATCGGAATCAAGCAGGACAAAAGCGGCGTTATGCGTGACTGGAATAATAATCCGATTGAGTTCGATCTTGCAATTCCTTCTTCGGTTGCAACAACTTCAGATATTGCTCAGATTATTTACGATGAATGCGGTTCGGTTGGAATAAAGGTAAACGTACGACAGACAGATTTTCAAAAGCTTGTTGAGCAACTGACAGGAACTTATGACTGGCAGTCAATCATTATCGGTCTTGGAAGTAATTTCTTTCCTACTCAGGGAAGCAATGTGTGGCCTTCAAATGGGAATCTTCATTTATGGAATCCGCTTCAGCAAAAACCGGCAACTGACTGGGAAGCGCGCGTAGATTATCTTTACAATGAAGGTTCATATACACTCGATCATGAAAAGGCAAAACAAATCTGGGATGAATATCAGACAATTATTCTTGAACAGTGTCCTGTTATATATCTTGTGAGTACCCGTAATTTTTATGCAATTAATAACCGCTGGGATTTTTCAAATTTTTATTATGACAATCTTAATGGTGCAATGACTGAACGTGTTTATCTTAGAGCACAGTAGTCAGGAGTTTTTATGTTAATGAAAAAATTAAAACAGAAATCACCTTTAATATATTTTATCTGTTCAAGAATTGTAACAATGGTTTTCCTCCTTTTCTTTTTGGGATTTGCCTTGTTCGGCTTAATGGAACTTGCACCCGGTGACATTGTTGATCAGATGATGACCCAGCAGATTATGGCAAGCGCAGAAGGTGGCCCTAAGGCAGGCTCTCTGGCACAAGGTCAGGAAAATATTTTTGACGATGCACAGCTTGCAAAAACTAGAGAAGAACTCGGTCTTGATAAACCGTTTTATGTTCAGTATTTCAGATGGTTAAAACGAGTAATTGTTGATCATGATTTAGGTGTCAGCCTTATTTCAAGAGCGCCTGTAAGTTTTCTGCTTGGTTCCAGATTGATGAATACTCTTATACTTAATCTCATTTCACTTGTATTCATAACGCTTTTTTCATTTATACTCGGCGTTTATTTTTCAAGTAAAGCTGGAACCCGACTTGATGTAGGTGCAACTTTTTTTGCACTGTTCTTTCACGCATTCCCTGGAATCCTGCTTTTAATTCTCCTTCAGCTGTTCGCATCAATTACAGGACTTTTCCCTGTTACTGCATATCCTGATTTTCCGTACAGTGAAGCGCCGCTTAAGTTTACCTTCAGTTATATGCATCACATCTTCCTCCCGTTGTTCTGTTCTTTCCTCGGTGGAGTCGGCGGAACAATGAGAACTATTCGTGCAACAATGCTGGACCAGATGGGTATGCCGTACATTTTTGCTCTCCGTGCCCGCGGAATTTCTGAGAAGCGAGTATTCCTTAATCATGCTTTCCGTAACACTATAAATCCTTATATCACAGGAAGCGCAAATCTTCTTGCGTCACTTTTCGGCGGTTCCTTGATTCTTGAAATTATTTTTGCTTATCCGGGAGTAGGACGCCTTACTTACGAAGCAGTCCTTCAGCAGGATATAAATCTTGTTCTTGCAAACAGTATGTTCCTTTCAGCGCTTGTTCTTGCAGGTATGCTGATTTCTGACATCCTTCTTGCTTTTGTTGATCCTCGAATCCGATACGGTGCCGAGAAGTAGGAGGAAATTATGAAGAACGAATTAAATTACATTAAACGAAAATCGATTGCATTTGCATCATTAATTATTCTCGCTGTTCTTTATCTGTTTATGATTTTTGCAGAATTTATTTCTCCATACACTCCGACTAAAACTTTTGAAGAAAATACATTTCACCCTGCAAATGTAAAAATTACATCTCAGGGATTAAGAGTTCAGGAAGCTGAAGTTTTAAATCGGGTTACATGGGAATATGCATACGTCAAAGGTGAAAGTCATAAATTAAAATTTTTTGTACACGGGGAACCTTATAAGCTCCTTGGCTTTATTAATACTGACATTCATTTGTTTGGTACAGAAGCTGATGCAGACGGAAATATTTATCCGGCCTATCTTTTTGGTGCAGATAATTTAGGTCGTGATATGTTCTCCCGTATGATTTACGGAAGCCGTATTTCGTTAACCATTGGTTTTGTCGCTACTGCAATTTCTCTTCTGCTTGCAGTAATTCTTGGTGGTCTTGCAGGCTTCTTTGGCGGAAAGACTGACTGGACTATAATGCGTTTTGCAGAATTTTTTATGCTCATACCTGGATTGTATCTGATACTTTTTCTCCGTTCGATATTGAACTCAAAAATGGACAGCGGAACTTCTTATATGATCATCACTTTGATTCTTGCACTGGTCGGATGGCCAGGAACTGCAAGAACCCTTCGCGGTATGATTCATGCAATCAAGCGTGAGGAATTTGTAATGAATGCGCAGCTTGAAGGTATTCCTTCACTTGTAATAATTTTCAAATACATCATTCCGCAGATTACAAGCCTTTTAATTGTAAGTACAACTCTCAGTATTCCTGGATTCATCATGAGTGAAACAACACTTTCGTACATCGGACTTGGTATTGCAGATCCTGCCGTAAGCTGGGGTTCGATGATTAACCGTGAAATTTCAACATTGAGCAATCTTTCGCGTTATCCATGGCTTTTGATGCCGGTCTGGCTTCTTCTTATTGTAACACTTGCCTTCAACTTTCTCGGTGACGCCCTTCGTGATTACTACGATCCTTACCATGCAATTTTTCCAAGCTATAAACACTGGTTCAAAAAAAATAAAAAGCGCAGTGAAAATTCCCTTAACGAAAATGAATCAAAAGCACTGTCGGTTGACGAAGATGTTTTACTTTCAATGCAGAACGTTGCCGTTGATTTTGTCATTCACACAAACAAAGGTGAAGAAACAATTCATGCGGTTAAAGGAATTTCTTTCGACGTCAAAAAGGGTGAAATACTCGGTATTGTTGGTGAATCAGGTTCAGGTAAATCTGTAAGTACTACAGCAATTCCCGGACTTCTTCCTAAAAATGCAATCCGCAAAGGACATATTGTTTTTGACGGCGTTGATATGACAGAACTTTCTCAGAATCAGCTCCGGGAATTTCGCGGTAAAAAAATCGGTTTGATTTTCCAGGAACCAGGAAGGTCTTTTGATCCGCTGCAGAATATGGGCAGTGTATTCCTTGAAGTTTTCAGAAATATGGATCCAGACATTTCAAAAGAAGCTGCTTTTGAAAAAGCTGAAAAACTTCTTGAAGAAGTCGGTTTACCTGATCCAAAAAACCGTCTTCAGAATTTTCCTCATCAGTTCTCAGGCGGTCAACTTCAGAGAATCGGAATTGCTCTGGCACTGGCACAGGGTTGTTCACTTTTAATTGCAGATGAACCGACAACTGCGCTTGATGTCACAATTTCAATGCAGATTGTAGGTCTGCTCCAGGAACTTCGAAAGACAAGAAAGCTTTCGATTATATTTATCAGTCACGATATCGATCTTGTTTCAAATATATCAGACCGCATTGTTGTCATGCATAATGGAATTATTGAAGAGCAGGGAGATGCTGAAGAAGTATTTAATAACCCGCAGGCAGAATATACAAAGCATCTTCTTTCTACAAGACCACGTTTTGGCCAGCATTATACAACTCAGCGTGCAGGAGAATCAAAATGAGTAAAGATAAAGAAAATAAACAGCCTCTTATTGAAGTAAAAAATCTCTGCAAAAGTTTTGATCTTCAGGCAGGTTTCTTTTCAAAAAAAGATAAAAATGTTTTTGCCGTTAATAATGTTTCTTTCAATATTAATAAAGGTGAAACATACGGAATCGTTGGTGAATCAGGCTGTGGAAAAACAACTACCGCACGCCTTCTTATTAAAATGTATAAGGCAACGAGCGGCAGTATTGTTTTTCATGACGAAGACGGAAAATCTTTTGATATTGCTAAATTGAATAAAGCCCAGACTAAAGTTTACCAGGAAAAGGTTAAATACATTTTTCAGGATCCGGCCCGTTCAATGAATCCGCGAATGAATGTTCTTACCGTCATGACTGACGGGCTAAAATATTCCTCGAAGAAATTATCAAAACAGCAGATTTATGAACTTGCAAAAAAGGCGATTGTTGATGTCGGATTAAAAGAAGAAGATCTGTTAAAACGTCCTACAGATTTTTCAGGCGGCCAGCGACAGAGAATTTCGATTGCAAGAGGCTTGATTCTTGAACCTTCACTTTTAATCTGCGATGAAGTTGTATCTGCGCTTGATGTTTCGATTCAGGCGCAGGTTTTAAATCTTCTTTCTGATTTAAGAAAAGAGCGCGGACTTTCTTTTATGTTTATCACACATGATCTTAAAGTAGCCTGTTTTTTCTGTGATAAGATTGGAGTAATGTACCGCGGCGTTTTGGTAGAAGAAGCACCTGCTGCAACTTTATATAAAGATGCAGTTCATCCATATACAAAACTTTTGTTTGAAGCAGCAACAGGAAAGGCTTCTGCTTCCGCTGTTGAAGTTAAAACAACACTTGAAAAAGAAAACGGATGTCCTTTTGCACACCGTTGTCCTAAAGCTACAGAAAAATGTTTTTCTTCGTGCCCTGATTTTACTCAGATAACTGATGAACATAAAGTTCGCTGCTGGAATCAATAAGACATAATCTAAACTTTGACAATTATAAGAAAAAGGAATACTATATTACTATGAAAAATAACAATACAGAAATTAAGAATACATCATTCGATGAGCTCGTAAAAATATTTACTGATATTCATGATGAAGATTTTATGAAAAACTTTATGGAGTGTCTTTTTACACCTGCTGAACGTGAAGATTTTGCAAACCGCTGGACATTGGTCAAAGAAATTGACAAGGGTACAACTCAGCGCGAAATTGCTAAAAACTTCAATATGTCTTTGTGTAAAATTACGAGGGGTTCAAAGGAACTTAATAAAGAAGACAGTGCTTTTAAAAAAGTACTTGAAATGTATAAAAATAAATAATTATTTTCTTTGTATAATAAAACGGGCTGTCTTTCGACAGCCCTTATTTTTTTATTTCAATAATTCTGCAATCTTAGGATGTTTCCAGTTGACTGCTGTCTGGTAAGGTGTTTCACCAGCAAGGTTTTTAACATTCTTATTAAGATTGAATTTCAAAAGTCTTTTAACTGTATCTTCATCTGCATATCGTGCAGCGTAGTGAAGAATTGTATTTCCTTTGATATCGCTCTTGTCTGCAGAATACTTAACAATGTAACCAAGCATTTCTGTATTTTTTTCTTTGAATGCGAGGGTAAGAACTGTTTCGCCGCGATTGTTGATTTCTGCAAAAGGTAATGCACCGTTTTCAAGAAGTGTGTTTGCTGCATCGGTTTCGTTGTTGATTACGGCAAGTGCAAGCGGTGTATAGCCTGATGAGTTTCTTGTGTCAAACGGATATCCTTTCTTGATAAGTGAAGAAAGAATTTTAGAGCCTGATTTTGCAGATACAGCAATGTGAATCGGTGTATTACCGTCTGAGTCTGTGATATTAATATCGTTTCCAAGAACTGCATTCATGATAGATGCTTTTTTCTTGAATGAAATTGAAAGAGGAGTTTTTCCTTCTTTATCACGACTTAACGGATTGCTTTTCTTGCTGAGTATTTGGATAATTTCAAGATTTTCAGTTTCGACTGCTTCATGGAATGGAGTACGTCCGTTCATATCCTGAATTTGTGGATTAGCACCATTGGTGAGAAGAAGAGAAACCATCTTGCTCTGTCCACCCTTAATTCCATCTACGAGAGCAGTACGTCCCTGACTGTCATAAATATTAGGACTTGCACCTTTAGAAAGGAGAAGGGCAGCCATGTCGTAATTTCCTTCAATTGCAGCTTCTGCAAGAGGTGTCTTTCCTGCAATATTAGGTTTGTCAGGATCAATTCCAAGATCAATAAGAGTAGCAGCGCTTTTAAGAGCATTCCATCTTACTGCAGTATGCAATGGATTTGAACCGAGATTATCTCTTGCATTTATATCAGCACCTTTTGAAATCAAGGTTTTAATGATTGCTACATCATCACTCTTTGCAGCACTGAACAATGGTGTCTGTCCGTTTGCATTCTTTGCATTGATTACTGCACCTTTCTGAACAAGATATTCAACTGATTTAATAAGGTTCCATTCTGCACAATAATGCAAAGCTGTGTTTCCAGAACCGTCAGAGGACATGATTGTTTTTGAATTAATAAGCCAGTCATTTTTTGCAGTTGTAAGTGCAAGTTTCAAAGGAGAAACATCCTGTGTGTTTGCAGAGAAAATGTTGGCATCATTTTCAAGCAGAAGAACTCCAATTTCTTTCATGTTGTCTTTTACTGCATAATACAAAGCAGAATTACCTTCACGGTTTCTGGCATTTATATTGCTTCCAAGAGTAATCAGGTATTTGATTTTACTGATGCTTGCCTTCATTTTGATTGCAATAAGAAGTGGAGTGTTTCCTTCTGAATCAACTGAATTAATAGTTGAGGAATTAATAAGGGATTCGAAAAGTCCGTCATTTGCCATGAGAACTCTTGTATACGGAGTTACGTGATTTGAATCTTCTGCATGAATATCAGCACCATGATTTACATAAAATTCAATCTGACTTTTAAGATTATGTTCAATTGCAGTTGCAAGAGCTGTGTTACCTTTTTTGTTTCTTATATTTACATCAGCGCCTGCATTGAAAAGTATTTCAAGAACATCGCAGTCAAGATTGATCATTGCAGCAGTATGAAGAATTGTATCACCGAACATATCCTTGTGATTCAGATCTGCTCTGTAATCAATAAGCAGTTTATAAATATCAAGACGCTGTTCTTCCGGAATGATGAGAAGAAGAGGTGTCTTGCAGAGACTGTCCTGAGAATTTACTTTTGCATTTGCTTCAAGAAGATCTCTTGCAATTTCTGTACGACCGTAACGGCATGCTTCGTGAAGTGGTGTAGATCCGTTAATATCCTGGGCTTCTGTATCTGCACCGTTTTCAAGAAGGAATTTTGCAAAACCTCTGTGGTTATAAATAGTTGCTAGATGAAGAGGAGTCTGACCATCCTGCATTGTTAATGAATAATTTCTTGAAAGAACAGCATCTTCAAAATAACTTGTTTTTCCGCCGACTTCTCTTGCACCTGCAATAAGAAGATTGTTAGCCATTCTTGCATTGATTTCTGATGAAGGATCTGATAATGCAATTGCAAGTGGAGTAATGTTATTTTTATCAGCAACGTCTATGTTAAGATTTTTCTTCAAGGCATATTCAAGTGCCTTTTCGTTTTTAGTTTTAACAAAATGATGAATGATTGTTCCACCGTCTTCATTTCTAAGCTCTGCAGTATTTTCATTAATTATCAGCTCATAGTACATTTCATTTTTTTCGAGAGCTTTTTCAAGTGCTGTAATACCTTCAGAGTCTTCAACAAAAACATTAGCCTTTGCTCTTGTTAATGCACGAACGCTTTCATAGCAGTCATGCTCAACGGCGATCATGAGAGGAGTCTGGTTATCATAATTTTTGATTTCTTTGTTTGCACCTTTTATGATAAGAAAATTTACAAGATCTTCATCATTCATAATTGCTGCAGCATGAAGAACAGTATTTCCATCTTCATCCTGTTCGTTGATGTCAGATTTTGTAATAAAGAAACTCTTGGCCTCATCTGTTTTTCCCTGTCTGATCAGGCTTTGAATTGAAACAGAATTTGGGTTGGTCGTTTTACAACCGGCCATTAAAAGAATTAGTGCACAGAAAAAAAGAAAAGTAATTTTTTTCATAATGCCTCCCAGGTTTATAAAAAAAAGATTTGTATAGTTTTACGTTTAGATTATCGGAATTTTAATATTTCTTTTTAGTCCTTTTATATGGAAAGAAAATCGTAGAACTTCTTTCAATCAGAAAAAAATACAATCAGTAAAAATTAAATCAGTAAAAAATCTAAACGCCAATAAAACAAAAAAAGTCACCATAAAATATCTGAAATAATGAGAAAAGCTGTAAATGGATGTAATCATTCATTTGCAGTTTTTTTTCTTGCCCTCGCTCAGCTTATTTATTATATTTAAATTATGGAAGATTTGTATAAAGTCCTTGGGGTTGAAAAAACTGCCTCTCAAGATGAAATAAAAAAAGCTTACCGCAACCTTGCTTTCAAATATCATCCTGACCGCAATCAGGGAAGTAAAGAAGCAGAAGAGAAGCTTAAAGAAATAAATGCAGCATATTCGGTTTTAGGCGACTCCCAGCAGCGTTCTGCTTACGATTCCGGCCGTGTAAATTCCAATTACTCAAATCAGCAGAGTGCACAGCAGCAGTACAACGGGTATTATTACAATCCGTTTGGCGGCGGTTTTTCCGGACACGAATCAAGTGATTCTCAGAATTATTCTTCGTATGAGGAATTTTTTAAGAACTTTTATGCAAATTCAAGTAACAGCAATAATTATAAAACTTATCAGCAGTATGAATCTGAAAAGCCTTCATTTTTAATGGGGCTTACAAATGTATTGATAGGAATGTTAGTAGCGGGACTTGGCTTTTATATGTTCAGCGCGATATGGTGGCTGATTCCTGCAGGGCCAATTTTGAGTCTTGTTGTACTTTCGACGGGAGTTTCAAGATTGCTTAGAGGCGTGAACAGAATGTTAAAATCAGTAGCCTCTAAGTTTAAGAAGTGATCAGACTATCTCTGGCGGAAAATGATTCTGCCGCGATCCAAATCGTATGGTGAAAGGGCAACTTTTACTGTGTCACCTGGAACGATTCTGATATAGTGTTTGCGCATTTTTCCTGAAATGTAAGCCATGATGATATGGCCGTTCTGCAATTCAACACGGAAAATAGTATTTGGCAATGCTTCTTTTACAATGCCTTCGACTTCGATAGCTTCTTCTTTAGCCACAATTCCTCCAAAGAATATTAATCCTAAAAGAATACGAATTTTGTTGTTTTTTTCGCAATTTATGCTTATATTAGTATCTACAAATATAACAAAATTGTCAACGGGTTCTATTTTGACAAAAAAGGGGAATTTGTTGTCTTAACGGAGGTATTGTTATGAAACAGGAATTTATCGATAAAATGAAAGGCAAGCTTCTTCAGATGCGTGCTGACATTTACGAATCTCTTGCTAAGAAAAACGAAGATTTTAAAGGACTTGTTAATGCAGTTGAATCAGGAGACGTATGTGATATCGCATCAGATGCAATCGATAGAACTATGCTCGATTCACTTGGACAGCAGGATGCTGACCGTCTCGAATTGGTAGAAAAAGCATTAAACCGCATTGCACAGGGCAAATATGGTGTTTGTTTTGTATGCGGAAAAGATATTCCTATGGCACGTCTTGAATCACTTCCATGGACTGGAATGTGTGTAGACTGCAAGAGTAAAGCAGAAAAAAGCAGCCGTTAAACGTCTGCTCCTTTAAGACTTATGTTTATTCTGTAAGTTTTATTATATTGTTTCAAGCTTGAAGCTTGGCTCTGAGCTTGAGGAATCAGGCCGGATCAGCACAGCTTTCTGTGTATATCCGGCTTTTTTTATTGCCGCTAAGGCTCTGTCAAACGCACCATCAATAGAATCAACAGAATGGCAGTCAGAAGAGATTGTTACGGGAATGTTGTTCTCACAAAGAAGTTCCATCATATACGCATTCGGATAAACATCATCCATCGCGCCTCTGGTTATAGCCCCGGTATTGATTTCTACAATGAGATTTGTTTTTGTAATTTCCTTAACAAGTGCTTTTACTTCTTTTTTATACCAGCTTTCATTTTCGTCAAAGAATTTGAGTTTGCCGTTTCTTTTACGGATCAAATCTGCATGACCGAGAATTGTAAAATCGCAGTTACGGATCATTTCTCTCTGAAGGTAAAAATATTCCTGAACGCACTTTTTTCCGTTGCCGTTAAAGAGGCGCTCGATTCCATTTCGGACACCTTCAGAAGATTCGTCAACTGTAAAGAAACCTTTTTCATTTACGATATAGTGAACAGATCCAATAAGATAATCCGGTTTAAAACTTTCGAATCGTTTGAAAGTCGGCTCACACATTGAAGGAATATAATCAGCCTCAAATCCCATGAGAATATCAAGTTGTGATTTGTATTCTTTTTCGAGTCGGCGGATTTCTGTTACATAATTTTCATGATCTCTTGGGGCAATATGCCAGTCTTCTGCAAACGGATACATGCTGTGACCTGAAAATCCGAATGCATCAAATTTTTTTTCAATGGCAGCTTTTACCATTTCTTCTGCTGTGCACTTTCCGTCACAGAAATTTGTATGTGAATGATAGTTTGTCTTAGAGCTCATTTTTTTTCATCCAGTTATTTACTTCAGCTTTGAATCGAACAAGTTCAGCACGAAGGGCACTGTAGTTCAGGTTAAGGGCTTCGATATCTTCTGACTTTGCCGCTTTGTTAAGTCTTGTACCGTAATCGGTGAGAGTAGGAGCTGAAACACTCGAGCTTGAACCTTTGATAGTGTGGCCAGTTCTTCTGAGTTCTTCAAAGTTCTGGTCTTCAATAAGCTGAGGAATTGCGTTGATAAGTTTTTCTGACTGAGTAATAAAATCTTTTAAAAGCTGAGTACCAAATCCGTAATCGCTGTCGATTGTATCCATAAAGTCAGATTCATTCCAGATTTTTTCATGTTCTTCATGGTTTTCGAGCAGTGTTGCAATTTCTTGCGCCGATGGAAGTATCAAGGCAGTATTCCATTTTTCGATTACTTCTCTTACAAGTACACTCTTGAAGGGTTTAACAAGCACGTCATTCATTCCAGCATCTGTATAATGAGCAAAGTCATCTTTATCGGAGTTAGCAGTACAGGCGATGATAATTCCCTTAAAGCCAAAAGCGCGGATTTCTTTTGTTGCATCAATACCGTTTTTAACCGGCATCTCAATGTCCATAAAAATAAAATCAGTTTCTGGATGCATGCTGATAAGATCAACTGCTTCCTGACCGTTTTCTGCTTCAAGAATTTCAGCGCCGAATTTTTTAAGGAAGGTTGTTAAAAGACGTCTGTTTACAAGATGGTCTTCAACGACAACAACGTGGAGACCATTTGCAAGTTCAGATTCCTGATGTTCTTTTACAATGCTTGCAGTTTTAAGTTTAATAAGGTTTTCAGGGGAATTTGCTTCTTTTGCTTTTTTTGCAAGTTCCCTTTCATGAAGAACAAGTCCGGGATCACGGGTTTCGCTGATTGTAGTTTCGAATGATTCCTTGAAACTCTGAGAAATTAATTCAAAAAGTTTTGCTCTCTTAACAGGTTTGTAAAGATATCCGTCAAACCAGTTGAGCATTTTCATTTTTGCTTCTCCACCCATCTGTCCTTCCGGAACCATAAGGTAAAGCTTTGTATTGTTGATTTCTTTATCGTCGTTGATTTCGGCTGCAAGGTGCCATCCGTCAACCTTCGGCATAATCATATCAATGAAAGTTGCGGTAAAAGGTTCTTTATTCTTTGCGCTTTCTTTCATCAGTCTGATGGCTTCGTTTGCATTTGAACAGGTTACGATGTTTGTAACACCAAACTTGTTAAGGTTTTTGACAAAGCTTTTCTGTGCAAGAACGCTGTCATCTACAACGAGAATCTTTGATCTTGCAGGAACAACAACTTCATATTTATTTAATGCACCGTCAATGAGAGGACGGTAAGGAAGCTTAAAGTAAAAAATGGAACCGCCGTTAGGATTATCAGTAATTCCTATTGTACCGTTCATCAGGGATATCAGCGACTTGCAGATAGAAAGACCAAGTCCGGTACCGCCATATTTTCTTGTAGTAGAAGCATCAGCCTGATAGTAAGCCTTGAAAATATTTTTCTGGGCCTCTTTAGAAACTCCGATTCCTGAATCTGTAACTTTAAATAAAAGATCGTTTCCGTCAATCGAAACGCTTACAACAATGTATCCTTTTGAGGTAAACTTTACGGCATTCTTAACAATGTTGAGAAGAATCTGCTGAACACGAATCGGATCGCCCATAATAAATTCAGAAACAGAGCTTGAGATGTCAGTAACAATTTCAAGGCCTTTGTTGAAGGCTTCAATACTGATAAGGTCAGTAGTTTTGTCAATTACTTCGATAAGATTGAATGGTGTATCTTCAAGTTTAAAATCATTGTTATTGATTTTTGTGTAGTCGAGAATGTTGTTAGCAAGAGAGAGAAGGGCTTCGGAACTGAATTGAATCTGGCGAATATATTCCTTCTGCTCACGGTCAAGACGTGTTTCATTCAACAGTTCTACAGAGCCGATGATTGTCTGAATCGGAGTTCTGATTTCATGAAGAGTTGTAGCAAGAAATCTGCTTGAGTTCTGAACTGAATTGAGATTGTTATCTTGATTTTGCATGTAAAACTTCTATTGCTTTTGAAATGATAACATCAGGCTTCTGAGGTTTTACAAGATAACTGCTTGCTCCAAGGCTTAATGCCTGAATGACAACTTCTCTCTGTGTTGCCTGAGAGTAAACAATGATTGGAGGTGAATTTGGTGAAACCTTCAGTTTTGTAAGTACATCAAAGCCTGACATTCCATGCATAAAGATATCAAGGATTGCAAGGTCGAAATGTTCTTTTTCAATAGCTTCAACAAACTCTGCACCACTTTCAAACAGAACTGTTTCGGCACCCATTGATCCGAGAGAACGCTGGAGTAAAGAACGCACAACGCTGTCATCATCAATTACTGCAACGCGGAATACTGTTCCTTCTGTGTCATCGATATCGAGATCAAAGTTAAAGCGGGTATCAATTGATTCATCATCGATTTCCTGCTGAGTAAGAATTTCTTCGGCAATCAATTCCGGAACATCTTCTTCTGAAGCAGAAATAGAAACAAAGGAATTAAGAACTTTGCGCAAATCTGTTACAACCTTGATTTCGGCATACTGTGGATGACCATCAAGGAATGCAGGAATAAAACTGTCGAGAGAAAGAATCTTGATATTCTTATTCTGGATTCTTGTTTCTGTAAGGATTGTTTCAAACAGATATTCCAAATTGATTCCGTCGACGAACGAAAGCTTAAGGTCAGTCATCATGAGAATGAGCTTTGGATTTGTAAGTTCCTGTTTATCAATAAGTTCTGTAAGTCTGTATTTTAAGAGAGTGATTTTTTCGCGGTTGAGTACCTGTGCAAATTCAACAAAAATAATATTGTTGTTGTGGTGAACCTGAAGAATAGAATGTGTTGTATCAACCGAGAAAGAAATTTTTAATACGTTTCCAATTGCTTCGATAAAAGCATTGAATTTAATTGGAGTAGGAAAGTATTTGATAACGCCATATCTTACAAGAGATGCAATGCGGCCCTTATCAAGCTGAGGCCCTGTAAGAATGACAGGAATGTTTTTTGCGTTTGGATCAGACTGCTTGCTTTTCAAGAAGTCCATCAAATCAGTAAAGGAATCTGAAACATCCATAATAACGAGGTCTGGCAATGATGTAACAAGCCTTGTGTAAGCGTCACGACGTCCGTTTGTAACTTCAACAGTAATATTTTCTGCCGAGAGTTTTTCCCTCATAAAATCACTGAAAAGTTTTGATGAATCAATAATGAGAACCTTTTTCATACCTTTCTATTATATGGTTAATTAAACTGTTTAGCAATATGATAATTCTGCACCTCTTTTGAAGCTGCAGTTAAGTTTTTTGTTGTTGTATCTGAGAAATTGGGCTAAAATATTAAAATCAAAATAAAAGAGGTATTTATGAAATTTGTTGAAATTCTTGCACCGGGTTTTGAGGAAATCGAAGCCCTTTCACCAGTTGATTATTTGAGAAGAGGAGGAGTTGAAGTTACGATAGCAGGAATTTCTGCAGCCGGAGAATCTTATTCCAAGGTTATTACAGGCGCTCACGGCATTAAAGTGGAATGTGACATCGCCTTTGACGAATACCTGTCGTCCCTCAACGGTGAACTTCCTGATGGAATCATCATTCCTGGCGGTATGCCTGGAGCTGCAAATATCGGTGCAAATAAAACCGTTCTTGACCTTATCATAAAAATGAACGAACAGAAAAAGTTTATCTGCGCAATCTGTGCAGCTCCGATTGTGGTACTTGCTCAGACTGGTATTCTTGCCGGTAAACAGTTCACCTGTTATCCGGGAATGGAGCAGAACATTGCAAAATTTATTCCAGACCCTGCAAAGATTAGTGAACTGATGAACGGCACTTACCTTAATCTTGATAAATCTCATATCATCGATGGAAACATCATCACTGGTAAAGGTCCCGGGGCTGCCGAAGAATTCTCAATGCTTATTCTTAAAGCTGCCTGCGGCGTCGATGAAATGATGCGTGTCAAAACTGCAAGTATTCAAAGATAATATATTTAATAAAAAAAGGATAATCAGTTTATTACCAGAGATTCAAAAGATGCTGCATCAAAAGGCTTACACCTGTAATGCTGATCCAGCAGACAGCTCCGAGGATTAAAGGCTTTCCGCCTGTCTTTACAAGTTTAACAATGTTTGTGTTAATACCGATTGCAGCCATTGCTAGTACGATAAAGAACTTGGAACAAGTCTTAAGGAACTTGAAAATTTCAGTTACTGTTGCAAGAACCTGTGGATCTGTAATGTATGCTTCGCAGAGAGTTGTGATTAAAGAAGCAAGAATGAAGTAAATGATAAAGAAAGGGAATACTTTCTTGAAACTGAAACCGCCTGCAGATGCGGCTGCTTCAGGTTTTTCTGCAGCAAGCTTTTTAGCTTTTGAAGCCTGATAAAGGGCAAGAACAAGAGTAATAGGAATGATTGCGAGTGTTCTTGTAAGCTTTACAGTTACAGCTTTATCAAGTGTCTGTGAACCGAGATTCCACATTGCATCCCATGTTGAAGCAGCTGCTGTTACAGAAGAAGTATCGTTAACCGCAGTTCCTGCAAAAATACCAAAGCCGTTTCCACTTGCAGTAGAGAATGCAAGTAACTGTCCGAGATAAGGAAAAATCAAAGCCGCAACTACATTGAAGAAGAAGATTACAGAAATAGCCTGTGCAACTTCTTCGTCGTCAGCATTGATTACAGGCGCTGTTGCTGCTACTGCAGAACCGCCGCAGATTGATGAACCTACGCCAATTAAAACAGAAATGTTTGAAGGCATTTTCATAATCTTGTAGAAAAGAAATGCAACAATAAGTGAAGTTGCAATTGTTGAACAGATGATCGGAAGTGATTCAGCGCCTGTTTTGGCAACAACGCTAAGATTCAATCCGAAGCCGAGAAGGATTACTGCGTACTGAAGGATTTTTTTTGAAACGAATTTTATTCCGTCTGCGAAAGGTTCTTTATTTTTAATAAAGAGGGTAATGATCATACCTGCAATAATTGCAATTACAGGACCGCCGACAACCGGAAACATTTTGCCTAAAAACCATGATGGAACGGCAATTACAAGTGCAAGTAAAATACCTTTCCATGATTTCTGAATAAAGTTCATGAAGACCTCAGTGTTATAAAGTTTTAATAAGTATAACACAGTTGCTGAATCAGTTAAAGAAGTCTGTAGTAATAAAAAAAGCATATAATAGGTTTAATCAATTGTTTTAGATGGGAACAAATGTTATAATATAGACCTATTTTTTTCTTAAAAATGGAGATATATAAAATGAAAAAAATCGCATTAGTTGTACTTGCTGTAATGTCTCTTGTACTTACAAGCTGTGGAAAAGAAAAAGTTGTAATCAACGGTGTTGCAGATCTCGAAAATAAAAAAATTGGTGTTCAGTCTGGAACTACTGGTGAAGCATGGGTTCAGGAAAATGTTAAAGGTTCAAAAATTGCATCTTTCAAAAGTGGAATTGATGCTGCCTTGGATTTGAAGACAGGCCGTATCGATGCTGTGGTTCTTGATGAACTTCCTGCAAAAGAAATTGTAGCTCACAATGATGACCTTACAATTATTTATGACCCGGTATTTACAAACAGTAAAGAAGAATATGCCATTGCCATCAAAAAGGGTAACAAAGAACTTCTTGATAATGTAAACAAGACAATTGACACTCTTAAAGCTAACGGTGAATATGACAAGCTTATTCAGGCATTTATGCCTGCTGACGGAAACATCGTAGTTCCAGAAGCAAAAGATTCTTCAGCTTCTAAAGTTATTAAATTAGGAACAAATGCGGCATTCCCTCCATTTGAATACATTGATGGAAAAAATGTTGCAGGTTTTGATATTGAAATGGGAAGAGCAATCGCAGAAACTTGTGGTGCTAAACTCGAAGTTGTTGACATGAACTTTGATTCCCTTATTCCTGCTCTTGCATCCGGTGCAATTGATTTTATTGCTGCCGGAATGTCAGTTACAGAAGAAAGAAAGCAGAACGTAGATTTCTCAGTTCCTTACTTTGCTTCAGAACAGGTAATCATCATTCGTAAGTAGGTTTTTATGTTTAATGCATTCATTGAAACAATGATTGCAAAACAGCGCTGGCTCTTAATGCTTGAAGGTCTTGGAGTTACCATTTTAATCGCTGTTTGTGCAATTGTAATTGGAACCATTCTCGGTTGTATTTTTGCCTTGATGAAAATTTCGGACAGTAAATTTCTCCGCGTAATTGCAGAAATTTATACAACTGTACTTCGTGGAATTCCTCTTGCAACACAACTCATGATTTTCTATTTTGTAATTTTTGCACCAATGGGATTTGATGCCCTGCTTACTGCAATAATTGCTTATGGTATAAATTCAGGGGCTTACTGTACGGAAATATTCCGTGCCGGCATTCAGGGAATTGATATCGGCCAGACAGAAGCCGGTCGTTCCCTGGGGTTAAGCAAAACTCAGACTTTATTTAAGATTATTCTTCCACAGGCTGTAAAGGCTGTGCTTCCAACTTATACAAGCGAATTCATTGTACTTATCAAAGAAACTTCAGTTGCAAGTTTTATTGCCGTTGTTGATTTGACAAAAGTTGGAGATCAGATTCGCAATGCAACTTATAACGCATGGATTCCTCTTTTAACTTGTGCTGTTATTTATCTTATTATGACTGTAGGCCTTACAAAGCTTTTCGGTCTTCTTGAAAAAAGGTTGGCAAAAAGTGATAGACATTAAGGATTTACATATTACATTTGGAAAACTGCATGTATTGAAAGGTGTTTCCACAAAGATTTCTAAAGGTGAAAAAGTTGTAATTATCGGGCCTTCAGGTTCAGGTAAGTCTACAATGCTCCGCTGCATGAACCGTCTTGAAACTCCAGATTCAGGTTCGATTAATTTTGAAGGTATTGAACTAACTGCAAAAGACTGCAACCTTGACCGCTGCCGTCAGAAAATGGGAATGGTTTTTCAGCACTTTAATCTTTTTCCTCATCTGACTGTTCTTGAAAATATTACTCTTTCACCTGTAACTCTTGGACTTCAGTCAAAGGAAGATGCTAAGAAAGATGCAATTAATCTCCTTGAAAGAGTAGGGCTTGCTGACAAGGCTTCAAGTTATCCTTCATCTCTTTCTGGCGGTCAGAAACAGAGAATTGCAATTGTACGTACTCTTGCAATGAAACCGGATGTAATTCTTTTTGATGAACCGACAAGTGCACTCGACCCTGAAATGGTTGGAGAAGTTCTTGAAGTAATGAAAGGACTTGCAAAAGAAGGAATGACAATGGTTGTCGTAACTCACGAAATGGGATTTGCAAGAGAAGTTGCAGACCGCGTTCTTTTTATGGACGGCGGTGTAATTATGGAAGAAGGAACTCCTGAAGAAATATTCCAGAATCCAAAATGCGACAGATTGAAGCAGTTCCTTGATTCTGTGCTTTAACAATTCTTTTGTCTTTAAAAATAATCAGGGCTGTCCATTTCTTTTTGGACAGCCCCTTTTTTTATTAGCTTCTCAATTATTTTCCAATGATGTCGCGTGCAAGAATCTTTGCAATGTTAGGACGTTTTGCGATATCGCCTTTGAGTCCTTCTTCGCGAGCTTTGTTTACGTATGATGGATCCTGGAAAGAATACTTGAACTTTGTATGAACATCGTAAGTTCCCTGCATCAAAGCATAAGCATCTTCTGTCATTACAAGTTCTTCGTCTGTAGGAATTACGAAAATCTTTGTCTTTGAATCATCTGCATGAATGTAAGTTTCAGCATTACCCGTAAATGACCATTCATTGCGTTCTTCAGAAATCTTAATTCCATATTCTTCAAGACCTTCACAAGCGAGTTTACGGAACACTGGTCCGCGTTCACCAACACCTGCTGTCCATACGATAGCATCTACATGTCCAAGTTCAGCCATGAATGCACCAATATATTTTTTGATGCGGAGAGCTTCCATTTCGATTGCAAGCTGACAGTCTTTGTTTCCTTCTTTTGCACCGATTTCGATATCGCGGCGGTCAGAATATTTTCCTGTAATACCCAGACATCCTGATTTCTTGTTTAATGCGCTGTCCATTTCGTCAGCAGTCATTCCTGTTTTTCTCATGATGTAGAAAGGAAGAGCAGGGTCAAGGTCACCAGAACGAGTTCCCATTACGAGACCTTCAAGCGGTGTAATACCCATTGTTGTATCGTAACAAACGCCGCCTTTAACAGCACACATTGATGAACCGTTTCCAACGTGACAGATGATTACGTTTGTATCTTTAGGATCTTTTCCAAGGAGAACTGCAGCACGTTTTGCTGTATAAAGGAATGATGTTCCATGGAATCCGTAACGGCGTGCAGCATATTTTTCGTACCATTCTTTTGGAATTGCATACATAAATGTTTTTTCAGGCATTGTCTGGTGCCATGCTGTATCCATGATTGCTGAGTGTGGAATGTTTGGCATAACCTTCTGAGCTGCTTCAATACCCATGATGTTTGCAGGCATGTGAAGAGGTCCGAGGTCAATTACTTCTCTGAAGCCGTCGAGAACTTCTGGAGTAATGAGAACTGATTTTGTAAATTTTTCACCGCCATGGAGAACACGGTGACCAACAGCCCCAATTTCGTCCATTGATTTAATAACACCAACTTCAGGGTCAGTGATTTCTTTGATAATCAATTCGATTGCTTCTTTGTGAGTAGGGCAAGGGCTTTCAATTTCAGTCTTCTGTCCTTTAGCTTTATGAGTAATGCATGAGCCTTCAATTCCGATGCGTTCTACAACACCGTTAGCCATTACTTCTTTGTTGTCCCAGTCATAAACCTGGTACTTAGCAGATGATGAACCACAGTTCAATGTTAAAATAACCATAACGAATTCTCCTCAAATATTCGAACAGTATAATTAATTGATGTTTTTTTGGCAAACACTGTGCGTTAGCACTTCGACATTGTAATCGTTGTGATCATACACAGTGCGCGTAATTAACTTATCTTTACTTTGACGCTACGACACCGTGCTTGAAGGCGGAATTCTGTTTTTTAAAGTATAGGTTTTTGAAAGGGTGAATGTTAAGAGGATTGTCTGACCATCCACCGATTTCATTTGTATTTACAGTTGCCATTCCGATTGAATAGCAGACTGGAATAATCATTCCGCTTGATAACAGAATGTCTTCTGCATCTGACAGATATTTATAGCGTTCAAATTTATCCATTGTGTGATTAGCTTTTTCAAGAAGCCTGTCATATTCTTCATTTTTCCAGTTGCTCTCATTCAGGTTTGAGTCACCTCTGAAAAGTTCGAGGAATGCAACAGGATCCGAGAAATCTCCGATCCATGTATAAATGAAAAGATCAGCTTTTGTTGCTTTGACATTTCCTATAAAAAGATTGTCTTTTGAAACTTTGATTTTAAGATTAACACCAGCACGGGCCCAGGCATTCTTAATCATTGTTGCCTGCTGAAAAGAACCGGTTCCTTCAGGAATAATTGCAGTTAATTCAATTATGTCTTCTTCTTTAAGTCCAAGTTCTTTCTTAGCTTCCTTCATAAGATTTTTTGCGTAATCAAAATCTGTAAAATCAAGCGGAGCCGGAGATGAGTATCCTGAAAGCGGAAGAACCAAAGTTCCTGCCGGGAAAATTGCGCCGTATCTTATCTGATCCCACGGAGTTGCTGCCATAAGTGCCTGTCTAACTTTTTCTGTCAGGTAAGGGGAATTTCCTTCCTTGAAAAAATAATAAGTTGTCCCGAAAATTTTCTCCAGCAGGATTGCTTCTTTATCGAGAAGTGCCTTGCTGTCATAGTCGCTGTCGATCCATTGAAGTTCCCCTTTGTTGAAAAGTGAAGTTACTTCTTCAGCATTTGTGTTTGCGTTGATGACTATTTTTGGCAGAAGAACGGAATCTTTGTTGTAATAATATTCATTCTTTACAAGAATCAATTCTCTTTCTGTATGTTTTAAGATTTTATACGGGCCGGAATAATTTCCTTTTTCAAGGTCAACTGCGGCAAAGGAATGATGGCAGAGAATCTGTGGAAGATGTGCCAGCGGAGAAGTCAGTTCAATGCACAGAGTGTTTTTATCTTTTGCATAGATTGCAACGTCTTCAGCTTTTCCTTTGCCGAGACGATATTCCCTGGCACCTTTTATTACATCAAGAAAGGATGCATAACTTGCATCTCTGTTCGAAAGAAGCGCAAGCCATGATTTTTTGAAATCTTCACTTGTAATGGGAGTTCCGTCAGAAAATTTTGCATCACTTCTTAAAGTAAAAATCCAGTAAAGCTTATCACGACTTGTTTTGAATTCCTGACAGATGGCGTAGTCAGGATCTGCAGTCAGCGAATTGTAAGAAAACAGACCTTCGTGTGTGCTGTTTAAAACCTGAGCTTCTGCAAGGTAACTTGAAGTGTGAGGATTAAGATTTAATCTTAAGGTCTGGTAATTAACGTGAAAATCTTTCTGTTCTTCAAGTGCATCATTGTGCTCGAAACTTCTGTAAAGATTATCAATTGCCTGTGGATTAAGTTCATTCAGGTCAAGAACCTGGCTGTATAAAAAAAAGCCTGCGCTCATAACAAGCGCAGCGCATAAAAATTTTTTAATCATTTTCAATTCCTAATTTTCTCATCTGTGCTTCTTCTTCTACCAGTGAAATATAGTCAGCACGATGCTGGTTTGTATTGATTATAGTATTTTTCATTGTAGTAAGTTCCATTTTCATTCCCTTGATAAGCTTTTTGGTATCAGGGTTTCCTGCTTCTTTGAAGAACGCATCAAGAGCTGCAATCTGAACAACCAAACGCTGGGCTTCTGAAATCTGTTTGTTAAGAAATTCAAGGATTTTTTCAGAAGTGTTTTTTTCAATTTTCTGATAGCCTGGAAGGTGTTTGAGCGAGAAGGAATTGTAGAAATTAATCTTTCGTTCAATTTCGCTGATAAATACATGAATATTAATTTTTTCTCTTCTTACTGTTCCTGTAGTTGCATCAGTAATGTTGATTGTGTAAAGAACTGTAGGTTCATCAATATTGAAGGCTTTCCTGAGCGCATGTACAAATTTGTCAAAGAAAGACTGATGTTCTGCCTGAAGAAGATTATGGTTTTCGTTGATTTTTTCCATAATTTTCATAAGCTGCGGTGCAAGTCCACTTAAAGCATGTACTGCACCCATGAGGATTTCTTTTGTATCAATCTTCTTTTTTTTCTTTTCTGTTTTTTCGCTTTTTATTTCAAGCTTCTGGAGAAGTGCTTCCTGAAGTGATGCCTTATCTGGAGCAAGGTCTTCTTTTGCAACTTCTTCAACAAGAGCTGGATAAAACGGCTGTTTGTTTGCGATTGCAGGAAAAAACTTTTTAATTTCTGCGACTTCAGCCTGAATTGATTCAGAGGCTTTTGCCATATTAAATTTCGGATGGTCAAAAATATCTTTTCTGATAACAGCCTTGTAAACTTCTTTCTGGAATTCGTTAAGGTCTTTTAATATCATGTTGATTTCTTTAGTTGTATTTGCACATTTAAAGATGTTGTCGTTCATCATGTTTGCAGTCAGGGCAGGGGAATTCATCTTTGCCTCTGAGTAGAGTATTGCAAAGCCTCTTGTGTTAGGAGAATTGCTGGTTGTATTAAACTGTGCCCAGTTAAAGGTATTGTTGAACTCAACAAATTTCTTGATTGTATTGAAGCCTGTATTTTCTACAGAGAATTTATAGTAGGTACATACGAAGTCGAGAATGGCTTCATAGTCAGAAATGCGGGTTCCGATTACAAGAGCTCTTTCTGTATCGAGATATGGTTCGTTCGGGATGATTTCTACGCCTGAAATCTTTTTTTCAAGTTTATAAGGATCCGGTTTGATGATTGATTTCTGAATGAGGACTTCGATTATGTTTTTTACGCAGGTGTGGATAAGGCGGTATTTTTCGAGAAGCTGCGGCAGCACTACGGAATTGTAATATTGTGTGCGCTCATCTACTGCTGAAATTAATTTTTTCGAAAATTCGATATCTGGCATAGTAAAAAATTCCTCTTCCTCTCAATCTCTATATTATCTTATATTATTGTAAAAAAATCAAATATTTCGCCTAAAAGCAGGAATGCTGCAAAAGCCCCCACCTGTGGTTAAAAAACACTCTCCAATGATGAAAAAATATGCAAACCGGTAAATTGGTTCGATTTATACAAAAACTTCTTCACATAAGTTAAAGTAAGTAGTATATTATTAGTAAGTTTTAATTTTTATTAACTGGAGAATTTTATGGCAAATAAAATTACAATTATTGGTGCTGGTCAGGTAGGATCAACAGTTGCATATGCTTTGACATTAAGACAGCTTGCCTCAGAAATCGTTATCATTGATATCGTTAAAGATAAAGCTATGGGTGAAGCAATGGACATCCGTCAGGGAACACCATTTATCGGACCTGTAAATGTTCGCGATGGAGATTATGAAGATGCTAAAGGCTCTGATATCGTAATTTTCACATCTGGTGTAGGAAGAAAACCAGGACAGTCACGCCTCGATTTGACACAGACAAACGTTGACATCGCTAAATCTGTAATTCCTATAATTACAAAAGCTTGTCCAAACGCTCTTTACGTAATCGTAGCTAACCCAGTTGATATCCTTACATACCAGTTCATCAAAACATCTGGTATTCCTGCAAGCCGCATCTTCGGTACAGGAACAATGCTTGATACAGCACGTTTCCGCGCTCGTATCGCAGAAACATACAAAGTATGTCAGGAAAACGTCCACGGATACGTATTCGGTGAACACGGAGATTCTTCATTCGTGCCTTGGTCTTTGGCTAACATCGGATCAATCCCTGTAGACGCTTACGCTTCTTCTTACACAGGAAAAGACGTTCTTCCTTCATTCAATAAAGATGACGTAGAAGATTACATCCGCAAGTCAGGTGGAATCATCATCGCCGCAAAAAAATGTACAAACTACGGTATCGGTGTAACAACTGCTACATTGGTTGAAGCTCTTAACTACTCAACAGATTCAGTACTTACAATTTCATCTATGCTTAACGGTGAATACGGAATTTCAGACGTATGTCTTTCAATTCCTACAGTTGTAGGCTGTAACGGAATCAAGGGTCATCTTGCAACTCCTCTTACAGATGCTGAAATTGCTTCTCTCAAGCACAGCGCTGACTGCCTTAAAGACGTTATCAAACAGGTTCAGTTCTAATTTCAACTGAACTTAAAAATCCACAGAGTTTAAACTTTGTGGATTTTTTTTATAACCGCAATTAATTTTACAATATAAAAGGAATATACAATGGAATACAAAATTGAACATGACTCAATGGGTGAAGTAAGAGTTCCAGCTGACAAATACTGGGGAGCTCAGACACAACGCAGCCACGAGAACTTCGAAATCGGTGTTGGAATTGAAACAATGCCTCGCGAAATCACTTATGCTTTCGGTATTTTGAAAAAGGCTGCTGCTCTTGCTAACAATGCACTTAAACCAGAAAAAATGACTGATGCAAAGCTTAAGGCAATCAGTAAGGCTTGTGAAGAAGTAAGCTCTGGAAAATTGAACGACCACTTCCCATTGGTTGTATGGCAGACAGGTTCTGGTACACAGTCAAACATGAATGCAAACGAAGTTATCGCAAACCGCGCTAACGAAATTGCAAAGAAAAAGCTTTGTCATCCAAACGATGACATCAATATGTCACAGTCTTCAAATGATACATTCCCAACTGCACTCCATATTTCTGCAGTATTAGTTCTCGAAGACAAGGTTCTTCCTGCAATCGAAACACTTGTTACAACATTCAAGAAGCTTGAAAAAGAAAACAAGGGAATCGTAAAATCAGGACGTACACACCTTCAGGATGCTGTTCCTATCGCTTTTGATCAGGAAATTTCTGGATGGAGAACTTCTCTTGAACGCGATGCAGAAATGATCAAATCTTCACTTCCATACCTTAAACAGCTTGCTCTTGGTGGAACAGCTGTAGGAACTGGACTTAATGCACCTAAAGGATTTGACAAGCTTGTTGCTGAAAAAGTTTCTGAACTTACAGGAAAGAAATTTGTTACAGCACCTAACAAATATCACGCACTTACATCAAAAGACGAACTTGTATACGCACATGGAGCTCTCAAGGCTCTTGCAGCAGATATGATGAAGATTGCAAACGACGTAAGATGGCTTGCATCTGGTCCTCGTGATGGTCTTGGAGAAATCTTTATCCCAGAAAATGAACCAGGTAGTTCTATTATGCCTGGAAAAGTAAACCCAACTCAGTGTGAACAGGCTACAATGGTAGCAGTTCAGGTAATGGGTAACGATGCTGCCATCGGTTTTGCTGCCAGCCAGGGTAACTTTGAACTTAACGTATTTATGCCAGTAATCGCATATAACTTTATCCAGTCTGGACGTCTTCTTGCAGAAAGTATCCTTTCTTTCAACAAGAACTGTGCAGTAGGAATTAAGGCAAACAAAGAAAAGATGCACCACAACCTCTACAACTCTTTGATGCTGGTTACAGCTTTGAATCCATACATCGGATATGAAAACGCTGCAAAAACAGCACACAAGGCTTTCGATGAAAACATCAGCCTCAAAGAAGCATGTGTAGGACTGGGCTTCCTTACAGCTCAAGAATTTGACAGGGTATTCAAGCCGGAAGCAATGGCTTATCCTAAAAAATAACGCAGATACAAAAAACGAGTTTTCGCGAAAGCAAAAACTCGTTAGCACCATAAGTGTAATGGTAGGTGTATTCCTACATTGGAGCTGTTATGAGATTTACTGTAAAGGCAAAACTTCTTATTTTATTCACAATTATCATTATTCTTGGAAATGGTACTCTTGGTATAGTTACTTTTAGTAGGGCAAAAAAAGCTCTCGAAGAGTCTGTTACTAAAAATCTTGATACTGTTTCACTTCAGGTTTCAAAAGACATTAAAAATGTCAACGATGCAGAATTTGCCTTGTTGCATTTACTTGCAACAACACCTTCTATGAGATCTGAAGAAGTTCCTATTAGTGAAAAATGTCAGATGTTCAAGCATTATATTGATGCAAACCCTGATAAATATGAAAACATTGCCTTTTATGACACTGAAGGAAATACTTATCTTCCAAACGGAAAACCTCTTCAGTTAAAAGGAAAGCCGTATATTGATATTCCTATTCAGACAGGAAAGGATTATATTCAGGATCCAGCATTCAGTACTGTAAACAATGCAGTAATCATGTTTATGTCAGTTCCTGTATATAACATGCAGAATAAACCGATTGGTTGTGTTGTTGCAGTTATTAAAGGAAATGTACTTAACGAAGTTGTAAAGAGTATTGAAGTAACTAAAGGTTATCATCCTAATATCATTAACAGAATAAATAACGAGATTATTGCAAAAGGCGATGAAGTAACCGATGAACGCATTGATACTGTAGAAATGGATCCTAACAATAATCTTTTGAATATTAGCAGAAGAATTTGTGAAGGTGAAACAGGAATTGATACTTATGATGATCCTATAACTGGAAAAAGAAAAATTGCCAGCTTCAGACCTGTTGAAGGCTGTGACTGGGCAGTATTCTGTCCTGCTCCTTATGAAGCATTCTATGGTGATTTAACAGCAATGTGGCATCTGTTCTTTGCCATTATTCCAATTGTAATTGTTGTTACTGTGATTCTGTTTATTGTTGTAATTAACTTTATTCTTAAACCACTCAAGAATGTTCAGACTTCATTTTCTCAGATTGCAGAAGGAAATGCGGACTTAACAAACAGAATTGATAATAAAACAAATGATGAAATCGGCGATGTTGTAAATGGTTTCAATCAGTTTACAGAAAAGCTTCAGTCAATCATGACAGAATTGAAGTCTTCAAAAGAAGATCTTATTAACGTCGGAAAATCTTTGTCAGAAAGTACAGTTGATACAAGTGCTTCAATTACTCAGATTATTGCAAATATTGAATCTGTTCACAGTCAGATCACAAATTCCAGTGCAAGTGTAACAGAGACCGCTGCGGCTGTTAACGAAATTGCCTCTAATATTGAATCTCTTGAAAAAATGATTGAAAATCAGAGCAGGGGAGTTGAACAGGCATCTGCTGCTGTCGAGCAGATGATTGGAAATATTTCGGCTGTAAATAATTCAGTTGATCTTATGGCTAATTCTTTCAATGAACTTTATTCTAAAACACTTGAGGGCTGTCGTCTTCAGGAAAGTGTAAATGAAAGAATTGAAGAAATCCGTAATCAGAGTGAAGCTTTGCAGGAAGCCAACCAGGTAATAGCTGCAATTGCTTCTCAGACAAATCTTCTTGCTATGAACGCAGCAATTGAGGCTGCCCATGCTGGTGAAGCAGGAAAAGGATTTGCAGTTGTTGCTGACGAAATCCGTAAGCTTTCTGAAAACTCAAGTTCGCAGTCAACTTCTATCGGAAATCAACTTGACCGTATTCGTGAATCAATTGCCAATGTAGTTTCAGAATCAGTTCAGTCTACAGCTACATTCAACGAAGTAACAGAAAATATTAAAAATACTGATAGTCTTGTTCAGCAGATTAAAGCTGCAATGAATGAACAAAACTCTGGATCAATTCAGATTAGTGAATCATTGCAGACAATGAATGACAGTACTACAGAAGTAAGAACTGCTTCTGTTGAAATGTCAGAAGGAAATAAAGCAATTCTTAATCAGATTCAGCGACTTCAGGATATTACATCAGAAATCAGTTTAAGCATGGAAGAAATGTCTGTTGGTGCCCGTAAGATCAATGAAACAGGTGAAGGCTTGAATGAAATTTCAAAAAAAATGAATGGATCAATTGATGAGATTGGTTCACAGATTGATTTGTTCAAAGTGTAAAGTTTCTTAGTCTTAAAACATCAAATTTTCATTAAATTTGGGAAAAGGTCGGAAAATATTTATAATTTTCTGACCTTTTTTGTATTCCAAATTTATACAGATTGTAATATAATTGTAAAAAGCAAGTTTTTTGATTTTTTATATACATAGGAGCAAGTATGACATATTCGTATTTCCCAGGATGTACGCTCAAAAACAAGGCTAGTGACCTTGATAAATATGCGCGTATCTCTGCGGAAGCATTAGGGTTCACACTTGAAGAAATCACTGACTGGCAGTGTTGTGGTGGAGAATATCCACTTGGTACAAACGAAGTAGCTAGCAAGCTTCCTTCAGTTCGTGCTTTGGCTAATGCTCGCGACAAAGGTCAGAATTTAGTTACTCTCTGTTCAGCATGTTACAACGTTATTAAACAGACTAATGACGCTGTTCAGAATGACGAGAATACTAGCTTCAAAGTGAATAACTATCTCAAAGAAGATGGTATTGAGTATCACGGTGAAACAAAAGTACTTCATTACTTGGAAATTCTTCGTGACGTTGTTGGTTGGGACAATGTAAAGAAAGCTGTTAAGAATCCTCTTACAGGTAAGAAGATTGGAGCTTATTATGGTTGTCTTCTTTTAAGACCTGGAAAAGTTCTCCAGCTTGATGATGCAGAAAACCCTCAGCTTATTGAAGATTTTATCAAGGCTATCGGTGCAACTCCTGTCATTTATGCTCAGAGAAATGAATGTTGTGGTGCTTACACAATGTTCGAAGATAAATCAATTCCTCAGAATCGTTCACAGAAGATTTTAGCAAATGCAGAAGAAATGGGAGCTGACTTCCTTGTTACTTCTTGTCCTCTCTGCCGCTATAATCTCATAAAAAATAAAGGTGATTCTAAACTTGATGTAATTTACTTTACAGAATTGTTAGCAGAAGCCCTTGGACTCAAGGAGGCTAAGTAATTATGGAAAATAAAGAATTACTCAAAGAAGCCGTATTAATGAGATCTGGTGTTAATCCAAAAAAATGTATGGTATGTGGAAAATGTTCAGGAACATGTCCTAACTACGATGCAATGGAATATCACCCACATCAGTTTGTACAGATGGTTGAAAATGGCGAAATTGAAAAGCTTATGGCATCAAAATCAATTTATGCATGTTTGAGCTGCTTTGCATGTCTCGAACGCTGTCCTCGCCAGGTTGAACCTACAAAACTTATTGATGCAGTACGTCAGGTTGTTGAAGGCCAGAGAGGTCCTCATCATTTAGATCCAGCACAGGTACCAGAACAGTTAGATCCAGAAATGCCACAGCAGGCATTGATGGCTGCTTTCAGAAAGTACAAAAAATAGGAATTCAAGATGGAAAGAATTGGTGTTTTTGTATGTCACTGTGGTACTAACATTGCCGGAACAGTTGACGTAGCTAAAGTTGCAGAAGAAATGAAAAAAGTACCGGGTGTAGTTTTCTCTACAAACTATACTTACATGTGTTCTTCTGCAGGTCAGCAGATGATCGAAGAAAAGATTAAAGAACTTAAACTTACAGGTGTTGTTCTTTGTTCTTGTTCACCTCGTATGCACGAAAAAACATTCCGTTCATGTGCAGAGAGAGCAGGTCTTAATGCTTACAAAGTAGAAATTGCAAACATCCGTGAACAGTGTTCATGGGTTATGAAAGATATGGGCGATGCAACAGAAAAAGCTATTGCTTTGGCAAAAGCTGCAGTTGCAAAGACTATTCTTGATACACCTTTAATCGAAGGTGAAACTCCAATGACAAAACGTGCATTGGTAATTGGTGGTGGTATTGCAGGTATTACTGCTGCTCTCGATATCGCAGATGCTGGATTCCCGGTTGATATCGTAGAAAAAGATTACACAGTTGGTGGAAAGATGGCTAAGCTCGATAAGACTTTCCCTACATTGGACTGTGCATCTTGTATCGTTACACCAAAAATGACAGAAGTTAGCCAGAACGCTAACATCCGCATTCTTTCTTACTCAGAAGTTGCAGATGTTAAAGGTTACATCGGAAACTTCGAAGTAAATATCAAACGTCATCCACGTTTTGTTGATGAAACAAAATGTACAGGTTGTGGTGCTTGTATTGAAGCTTGTCCAAATAAGAAGGTTCCTAATGCTTTCAACTTGAACTTGAATACACGCAAAGCAATCGATATTCCATTTGCTCAGGCTGTTCCAAAAGTTGCAGCAATCTCTGAAGATTACTGTCTCCATATGAAGGGCATGAAAAATGGTAAAGACAATGTTTGTGGATTCTGTGAAAAAGCTTGTGCTGCTGGTGCAATTGATTTTAACCAGACAGAAACAACTCTTACAGAAAAATATGGTGCTATCATTGTAGCTACAGGTTATAACCCAATCAGCCTTGAAAAGTTCGATGAATATGCATACAGCCAGAGCCCAGATGTTGTTTCTTCACTTGAATTTGAACGCCTCTGTAACGCTTCAGGACCTACAAACGGTCACCTCTTGCGTCCATCAGATGGAAAAGAACCAAAAGAAATCGTATTCATTCAGTGTGTAGGAAGCCGCTGTTCAGCAGATTCAGAAAAAGGTCACGAATATTGTTCAAAGATCTGTTGTATGTATACAGCAAAACATGCAATCCTTACTCGCGATCACTATCCTGATACTAATATTACAGTATTCTATATTGATGTTCGTACTCCAGGTAAACTCTTTGATGAGTTCTATCGCCGTGCAGTTGAACAGTATGGTGTTCACTATATTAAAGGTCAGGTAGGTAAGGTTACTCCATTGGCAGACGGAACTCTTGATGTTCAGGGATCAGATTTGATTCTTAACCGTCAGGTTCACATTAAAGCTGATATGGTTGTACTTGCAGCCTCTATCGAAGCTGATAAATCAGCTCGTCCACTTGCAACTATGCTTACAACATCAATGGACAATAACGACTTCTTCCTTGAAGCTCATGCAAAACTTCGTCCAGTAGAATCTCCAACTGCAGGTATCTTCCTTGCTGGTTGTTGTCAGGGACCAAAAGACATTCCAGAAACTGTTGCTCAGTCTTCAGGTGCTGCAGCTAAGGCTATCTGTTTGCTCGTTAAAGACAAGCTTAAGAATAACCCATGTACTGCTAATCCAAACGAAAACGCATGTAACGGTTGTGGACAGTGTGCTAACGTTTGTCCTTACGGTGCTATTTCTTATACAGAAAAAGATTTCCGTGGTCCGAACAGAACTACAATTACACGCCGCGTATCACAGGTTAACACAGCTATGTGTCACGGATGTGGTGCTTGTACAGTTGCCTGTCCATCTGGTGCTATGGATCTCTTGGGATTCAGTAACAAACAAATCTTGGCGGAGGTTGACAGTGTTCTGTAAATCCGGTCATTGAGTACTTCGACAAGCTCAGTAACCACCTGTCGAAATGATAGGAACTGATGTTTCGAAAAGCTCAACCACCGTTTACTGAATATAAAAATGATTATGGCTGAAAATAAAGAATGGGAACCAAGAATTGTTGCTTTCTGCTGTAACTGGTGTTCATACGCTGGTGCAGACTTGGCTGGTAACAACCGTCTTGAATATCCAAAGAACGTAAAAATCATCCGTATTCCATGCTCTTGCCGCTTGAACCCAATGTTCATTTTGCGCGCTTTCCAGCGTGGTGCTGATGGTGTAATTTTGTGTGGTTGTCACCCTGGTGACTGTCACTATTCAACAGGAAACTATTTTGCTCGTCGTCGTATGACACTTCTTTTCTCTATGCTTGATTACTTAGGAATTGATAAAGGCCGTACTCGTGTAGAATGGTGTTCTGCTGCTGAAGGTGTAAGATTTGCAGGAATCATGAATGATTTCGTTGGTCAGATCAAAGCCCTCGGTGAAAACAAAAAGCTGGAGGATGTAAGATGCAAGACAAATTAATCGCTCGTGCAAAAGAATTACTTTCTGAAGGCAAAGTAAAGAAAGTTGTAGGCTGGAAAAAAGGTCTCTTTGATGATGATATTACACCAGCTGTATTTACAACTGCAGAAGAATTAGACAAAGATTTTGTTTTCAATAAAAATTGTAAAGCAAATCTTTCAAAATACCTGGTTGGTATTACAAAGAATATCGAGATTGCAAAATCAACAACTCGTATGAACAATACAATGGCTAAACAGCGTGATCCAAATGCTGCAGAAGCTCCAATTCCTCAGGAAGTTGTATTGGTATTCTTAAAACCAGCTGACACATATTCTTTCACACAGCTTCTTAAAGAAAGCCGCATTACTCGTGATGACGTTTATGCAATCGGTGTTCCTTGTCAGGATACAGTTGATGGTGGAAACGTTTGTGACAACTGTGCAGGAAAGAAACCTGTATCTTGTGATGAATACATCGGTGTAGATCCGGAAACTGAAGTTGAACCAAACGCTTCACGCATGGACGAAGTTGCTAAACTTGAAGCAATGTCAGTTCAGGAACGCTACGATTTCTGGAGAAACGAATTTAGCCGCTGTATCCGCTGTAATGCTTGTCGTAATGTTTGTCCTGCTTGTACTTGTGAAAAATGTGTATTCGATAACAATGCGCTTTACACAACACAGAAAGTTGCAGAAACAAACTTTGAAGAAAGCCTGTTCCACATCATCCGCGCTTGGCACGTTGCCGGCCGCTGTACTGACTGTGGAGAATGTTCACGTGTTTGTCCACAGAACATTCCACTTTATCTTCTTAACCGTAAGTACATTAAAGACATTAATGAAATCTACGGCGAATACCAGGCAGGAGCTGACATGGAATCTAAACCTGCAATGCTCTGCTTCGAAGAAGGTGACCCTGAAACTACTATTGTTTACGACAGATCAAAAGACGGAGGTAATGAATAATGCTTAGTATCGCAAAAGATAAAATTAATTCATTATTTGAACTCATCGGTTCAAAACAGCCTTTGTACTTGCCTGTTGACAACAATTCAGGTAAAGCTGATTTCCAGAAATGGGAAAAAGGTGTAAAACTTTCTGAAACTCTTAAGACAACACGTTCTGCAAAAGATTTCTTCTTTCCAAAAACAGAACACATGGTTTCTTATGAAGTAAACGGAAAAGAAATAAAAGTTGTTGACCCAAGAAAAGAAGTTGAAGACTTCGTAATCTTCGGTGTTCGTGCATGTGATGCAAAAGGCTTTACAGCAATCGACAACGTTTACCTTAACATGAATCCAGTTGATTCATACTATAAAAACCGTCGTGAACACGGAACTGTAATTGTTCTTGCATGTAATTCACCAGCTAAAACATGTTTCTGTTCTACATTCGGAATTGATGCTTCACTTGCTGCAAATCCTGCAGGTGGTGACGTAAGCTGCTGGCTTGCTGATGGAAAATATTTCTTCCAGGCTAACACAGACAAAGGTAAGGCATTTGTAGAAAACGCAAAAGCTGCTTTGGCTGACGCTGATGCTGCCGCTGTTGAAGCAACTAAAAAAGATATTACTGCTAAGGTTGAAGCTCTTCCTTTTGCTCATCTGGATCTTTCAAAACTCCAGGGCAAAGATATGCTTAAGATTTTCAATTCAAAAATCTGGGACAAAGTTGCAGAACCTTGTGTAGGTTGTGGAACTTGTACTTATGTTTGTCCAACATGTATGTGTTTCGACGTTCGCGACTTTGCTACAAACAATGGCGTTCGTCAGGTTCGCTGCTGGGACTCATGTATGTATAATGACTTTACTCAGATGGCTGCAGAAAACCCACGTCACACTCAGAAAGAACGTTCACGCCAGCGCTTTATGCACAAATTGATGTACTACCCGATGGCTCACGAAGGAATGTCACTCTGTATGGGTTGCGGTCGCTGTGTTGAAAGCTGTCCAGTTAACATGAACATCGTTAAAGTTATCAAAGCTGTTAACGAAAGTGATGATATTTAAGGAATAGGAGACAGAGATGGAAAACAACGAAAGCTTTATTCCTTATGTAGGAAAAATTATTGACATTAAACAGGAAACTCCTGATGTTAAAACTTTCAGTGTAGTTGGTCTTGATGGAAAGAAATTGTTCAACCACATTCCTGGTCAGTGTGCAATGCTCATTGTACCTGGAGTAGGTGAATCAATGATTTCTATTACATCTTCACCAACACTTGAAACTCACATGGAATTCTCTATCAAAAAATGTGGTGTTGTAACTGAATGGTTGCACTCTGCAGAAATCGGTCAGGAAATTTGTGTTCGTGGTCCGGTTGGAAATGGATTCCCTGTTGAGGGTGCATTGAAGGGAAAAGATATTCTCGTAATTGCCGGTGGTATTGGTATTGCTCCAGTTCACTCAGTAGTTAACTACATGATGGATAATCGTGCTAACTACGGAAAGATTCAGGTAATTTACGGAGCTCGTTCAAAGGCTGACCTTGTTCGCCTTGACGAAATGCAGAACTCACGGATGAAACAGCCTAACTGTTCAATCGATATTACAATCGACCGTCCTGAAGAAGGATGGAACGGACACGTAGGATTTGTTCCACCATACATTACTGAATTAAATCCTGATTCAGGAATGACAGTTATCATGTGTGGACCTCCAATTCTTATTCACATGTCATTGAAGATTTTGAAAGACCTTGGATTCAAGGACGAACAGATCTTTACTACAATGGAAATGAGAATGAAGTGTGGTATCGGTAAGTGTGGACGCTGTAATATCGGTGACAAGTTCGTTTGTAAAGACGGTCCTGTATTCAGCTTTAACCAGCTTGGTGAACTTCCACCAGAATATTAATATATTGAAAACCTTCTACGGTTTGACCCGGGGATTCTTAAGGGATCTCCCTTAAGCGGTGCTGGGGAAAAGCGGGGGGTTGGGGGTGAAAAACCCCCGCTTCCGAGTAGAGGGGTTGTTCACCCCCAAGAAGGGGTTTTAGGGAACTCCCTAAGGAGAATTTATGGCAGATAAAGAAATGGCTACTATCTATATTTTCGGAAAGAAATATGATGTACCTGCTGAATTAACAATCATGAATGCTATGGAATATGCTGGTTACCAGCTTAAACGTGGCTGTGGATGTAGAAACGGTTTCTGTGGAGCTTGTGCTACAATTTATCGTATCAAGGGAACTAACCAGCTCCAGACTTGTTTGGCTTGTTCTAAGAAAGTTGAAAACGATATGTTCATCGCAACACTTCCTTTCTTCCCACTTGTTAAACAGGTATACGACATCAATAAAATTAAACCTGAACAGTCAGTAATGATGCAGCTTTACCCAGAAATCTACTCTTGTGTAGGTTGTAATGCTTGTACTCGTGCTTGTCCTCAGGAACTCCAGACAATGCAGTACATCGCTTACGCTCAGCGTGGTGATTATGCAAAATGTGCTGAACTTTCATTCGACTGTGTAATGTGTGGATGTTGTTCATCACGTTGTCCAGCAGGAATCTCACACCCACAGGTTGCAGAACTTGCTCGCCGTTTGAATGGTAAATACCTTCAGCCACAGGCTCAGCACCTCATTGATCGTGTTGCAGAAATTGATGAAGGAAAATGTGAAAAAGACATTAAGAAATTAATCGCTATGTGTACTGGTGATAAAGCAAAAATTAAAGAGCTTTATAATACTAGAGACATCGAAAAATAATAGGAGACGAATATGTACGGAAACTATCTTGACGATGCTGCAAAAATCGTTGCAGAAAAACGCGAAGCAAACCTTAAATTCGAACATGATCGTCTTACTGCAGAACAGAAAGATGACTTGTTGTTAAAATTCCACCCAGACCGCATTAAGGAACAGTTTACAGAACTTAAGATTGGTCCTAATAAGGGACAGAAAGCACCTATCGAGCTTGCAGAAATGCTTCAGGCAAAACCTCGCTACACAGCAGACCAGATTGACCTTAACCACGTTGACTACGAAACAGATGTACTGGTAATTGGTGCCGGTGGTGCAGGTTGTTCTGCTGCAATCATGGCTTCAGAAGCAGGTGCTAAAGTTCTTTTGGCCACAAAACTTCGTCCAGGTGATGCAAACACAATGATGGCTGAAGGTGGTATTCAGGCTGCTGATAAACCAAATGATTCACCAGCACAGCACTTCCTTGACTGTTATGGTGGCGGACACTTTGATGGTAAACCAGAATTGGTATACACACTTACAAACAAAGCTCCATCAGTAATCAAATGGCTCAATGACCTTGGTGTTGAATTTGATAAAGAAGCTGATGGTACAATGGTAACAACACATGGTGGTGGAACAAGCCGCAAACGTATGCACGCTTGTAAAGACTACTCAGGTGCAGAAATCATGCGTACACTCCGCGATGAAGCTTTGAACAGACCTGATTCAATTACAATCGTAGATTTTACAGCTGCAATTGAATTGATTAAAAACGATAAGGGTGAAGCTTGTGGTGCAGTTTTAATGAACGTTGAAACTGGAGAACTTCGCATTGCTAAAGCTAAAGTTGTAATCATCGCTACTGGTGGTGCTGGACGTATGCATTACCAGGGATTCCCTACATCAAATCACTACGGTGCTACAGCTGATGGTTTGGTTATTGCTTATCGTGCTGGTGCAAAACTCTTGTATCAGGATTCTTTGCAGTATCATCCAACTGGAGCTGCTTACCCAACACAGATCCTTGGTAAACTCGTTACAGAAAAAGTTCGCTCACTTGGAGCTAAACTTATTAATAAAGACGGTGAAGTTTACATTCACCCACTTGAAACTCGTGACGTTAACGCTTCTGGTATCATCCGTGAAGTTCGTGAAGGCCGCGGTGTTGAAAATGATGTACAGCCAGCAGTATGGCTTGATACTCCGATGATCGAAATGATCCACGGAGAAGGAACAATCCTTAAATCAATTCCTGCTATGTACAACATGTTCATCAAATATGGAATCGATATCAGAAAGGAACCTATCCTTGTATATCCTACACTCCATTACCAGAATGGTGGTGTTGAAATCAATGCTACTTGTCATACAAATGTTGCTAACTTGCTCGTAGCTGGTGAAGCATCTGGTGGTGTTCACGGAACTAACCGTTTGATGGGTAACTCACTCCTCGACGTAGTGTTATTCGGACGTGAAGCTGGTATTGAAGCTGGAAAGATGTTCAAGAAAATCAAACAGACAGAAACAGCTAAGATGACTCTTAAACACGTAACAGAATTCGAAAAAGAAAGAGCTGCTGCAAAGATTAAGGGCGACGTAGTTTCTCCAAAAGTTCTTCCTACATACACACATGGAAACACAGAATTCGAAAAAGCAATTCCAGGTGCTTCTACATGTCCAGTAAAGAAGGCTGCTGCTCCTAAAGCTGCACCAGCAAAAAAAGCAGCTGCAAAACCTGCTGCTAAAAAGGCTGCTGCAAAACCTGCAGCAAAGAAACCAGCTGCAAAAGCTCCTGCTAAAAAAGCACCAGCTAAAAAAACAGCAAAGAAATAATTCTTAACTGAATAACTAGAAGGGGCTGCTTGAATAAAGCAGTCCTTTTTTTCAGAAAATAAAAAAAACAGGGGAGTGAAGTTTTCCCCAAAAAATTAATTTATTTATTGAAACATATAGTTTAATAAGTAAAAAAACTGTAAAATATTTTTATCTTATTTTAATAAAGAGGTTGTAAAAAAATGACTGCTTACTTAGCTGGAGTGGTTTCTTCTCTCCTGTCATTTATTTTCATCGTATTTGCAATCGGTGCAATCGGTTATCTTGTTGGTGCTGTTAAGGTAAAGGGAATCGAACTTGGAACTGCAGGTGTTCTTCTTGTTGCTTTAATCTGGGGCGTAGTAGTTAATTTCGTTCCATCATTCAATTTTGCAGGCGTAAAAGAAATCGTTCTCTGGTCTGACAAAATTAAATCAAACTTTGGAATCGTATCAAACATCGGTACAGCTTTGTTCGTAACTGCTGTTGGTTTGATTGCCGGTCCTAAGTTCTTCCGTTCTTTCAATAAAAGTACAGTTGCTTATATCGTACTTGGATTTGTAATCATCCTTATCGGTGGTGCAACAGCAGCATTGTTTGCTGTGTTTGATCCTAACTGTTCTTCATCTATGGCTGTTGGTCTTTTGACTGGTGGTTTAACTTCTACTCCTGGATTCTCTGCCGGTAAAGAAGTTGCCGTAGCACTTGATGAGGCTTCTAAAGCTGCTGCTGCTATTGATCCTTCTGTTGTTATATCTACACTTGAAGCAGACGTAACAGCAGGGTATGGTATTGCTTACACATTCGGTGTACTTGGCGTAGTTCTTTTTGTACAGATTCTTCCAAAGATTCTTAAAGTAAATATGGCTGAAGAAGTTGCAAACTTCCAGGCTGCAAACCAGATTCAGATTCCTGAACCAAAAGGAAAACTTACACAGATTGATCCATTCGGATTCTTCCCATTCTTCCTTGCAGTTGCATTGGGATGTTTAATTGGGGCAATTAAGATTCCTACTGGAAACGGTTCTTACTTCTCACTTGGTAACTCTGGTGGATGTTTGATTGGTGGTCTTATTGTAGGACACATTGCTCATATAGGTAGAATCGATCTTCGCCTTACAAAACAGACATTGAATTTTATGCGTGAACTTGGTCTTGTACTCTTCCTTATAGGAGCAGGTGTTCCAGGTGGCGTTAACTTTATTTCTAAGTTCCGCTGGACATACTTCATCTATGGTGCTGTTATGACTACAGTTCCAATGATTGTAGGTTATCTCCTTGCACGCTATGTATTCAAGCTCAGCATTTTGAACAACCTTGGTTCTATCACTGGCGGTATGACTTCTACTCCAGCTCTCGGAACTTTGATTGCAACAGCCGGAACTGATGAAGTTTCTGCCGCTTATGCTGCTACTTATCCATTTGCACTTGTATCAATCGTACTTGTTTCAAAAATCATTATTATGGTTTTGTAACTAAAACCATAGATTTGTAATTAAAACAATAGTTTTATAATTTATAATATTGATTTATTAAGACCTGTTATTTAGTATGATAACAGGTCTTTTTTTTATTTATAAAGTAAAAAAGAAGAGTGATAGAAAAAATTTTGATTTTGAAATGAGGTGATTGCTTTATGACATTCCTTTTGATATTGATTTATTTTTCTTTTATCAGTCTCGGGCTTCCGGACAGCCTGTTAGGAGCAGTCTGGCCTGTAATGCATCATGACTTTGGAGTGCCTGTTGCATTTGGCGGATATGTCGGTATGACGACTTCATTCCTGACAGTAATCTCTTCTTTAATGGCTCAGAAATTTCATAAATGGTTTGGAACTGGAAAGACAATTGCAATTTCAACAACTCTGACAGCGCTGGCAATTATCGGTTATTCCATAGTTCCTTCTTACTGGATGCTTTTCCCGCTTGCAATTGTTCTCGGACTTGGCGGCGGTGCGATTGATTCAGCATTAAACAATTATGTTGCCCTTCATTATAAAGCAAGCCACATGTCATTTCTTCACTGCTGCTGGGGCGTCGGCTGTACTCTCGGACCGCTGATTCTTTCGTATACAATTACAGATTCAACCTGGAGAACCGGCTACAGAATCATTGCCGTAATTCAGATTGTTCTTGCGATGATTCAATATGCTTCAATCCCGATATGGAAGGGAAGAGATGAAGGCGGAGCAGGTGAAGAAGAAAATGAAACTTTCAAGCCGACAGTTAAGGCAAATACAAAAGTTCTGGCATTGCTTTCTTTCTTCTTTTATTGCGCATTTGAAACAAGCTGTATTCTCTGGTTTGCAACTTTCTTCGTAAATGTTCTTGGAACTTCTGAACAGATTGGTGCAGCTGCAAGTTCCGCTTTCTTTATAGGAATTACAGCCGGCCGTCTGGTTTCTGGTTTTGTATCAGAAAAAATCGGTGTAAAGAATATGGTTTATATCAGTGCAGTCATTGCGGCTGTCTGTTCTGCAGTTGTTTTTCTTTCTGGGAATGTATATTTATCATTTGCAGCTGCGGTTCTTGTTGGTTTCGGATGCGGTCCAATTTATCCGTCAATGATTCACAGAACTCCAAGACGTTACGGTTCTAAACTTTCACCTAAAATCATCGGACAGCAGATGGCATGCGCCTATGTAGGTTCGACCTTGTTCCCGCCGCTTCTCGGAAATATCGCAGTTTTTACAGGTTTTAAAATTGTTCCATTGGTTGGAATTGTATTTATGGGACTGGTTTTTGTCTGTACTCTTATTATTGAAAGGTCAAAAGTCAACTAAGTATTTATTTTAATAAACAAACATTGATTTTAATAAACTAAACATTTATTTTAATCAGCCAGGTTTGTTATTAAACAGCCTGGCATTTGTTTTTATTTTTAATATTGTTATAATACTTATATGGACTATCTATATTTTTTACAGAATCTTCGTGAAGAAGCATGGAGTTTTCTTAATCCAATTCTCCTTTGTATTTCAGAAGCCGGACTTGTAATCGCAGTGTTTGCTGGTTTTATTATTTACTGGGCATTCGACAAACAAAGCGGAAAGAAAATTATCTGTGGCTTTGCTTTATCAACAGCGTTTTCAAATTTCATTAAGGATATCTTCTGCATTTCGCGCCCATGGATCAGTGATGCAAGACTTCATGTAGATCCGATCGCAAGTAAAACAGCAACCGGTTATTCATTCCCAAGCGGACACTCTACAACTGCGGCAAGCGTTTTTGGCGGTATTGCATTCTGGAAAAGAGCGAAAAAACTTATCGCGGTACTTTTCTGGCTGCTTGTTATCGTCATTCTTTTTGCAAGAAACTGGCTTGGATGTCATACGCTGCTTGATGTTTCTGCAGGCTTTGCAATCGGAACCTGTTTTATGCTTCTTTCATTTTTTCTTCTTGATAAGATTGAAGCTTCTTTTAAGGCCGAACTTATTTTCTTTGGTGCAGGCATTTTATTCTGTGCCGGAGCAATTTATTTCCTTTTAACAAAATCGTATCCTGTCATCCTTGATGCTGAAGGTAAACTTCTTGTTGATGTTGTTGCAATGAAAGCTGAAGGCGTAAAGAATATTGCAAATTTTGCAGGATTTTTAACCGGCTGGTTTTTAGAACGCCGTTTTGTTAACTTTGAAATTCCCGAAACTAAAGGCAAAAAAGTTCTTGCTACAGTTCTCGGCTTTTTGACAGCAGCGCTTCTGTATAAGGTGATTTGTCCTCTTGCATTAAAATCGGTTGATGTAATTGTCAGAGGCTTTATTACTCATTTTGTACTTTTCTTCTGGGGAATTTTCGGTTTTCCGGCAGTTTTGCGATTATTCAAAAAAAGTAGCAAAAAAATTATCTGATAGTGGTACTATCACTTGATAAATTCTGTGAAAAGTGTAAGAATTCATTAAATTAAAAATATCTATTTATAACTTCATTTATCAGGAGGAGAAGTATGAAAGTATTAGTTATTGGTGGTGCAGGTTATATCGGAAGCCATGTTGTAAAGGAATTGATGGCTCAGGGACACAAAGTAACTGTATTTGATAATCTGTCAAGCGGACTTAAACAGAACTTATTCAAGGAAAATGATTTTATCGAAGGTGATATTCTTAACAAAGAACAGCTCGATGCTGCTTTTGCAAAAGGCTTCTATGCCTACATTCATCTTGCAGCATTCAAGGCTGCCGGGGAATCAATGATCAAACCTGAAAAATATTCAGTAAACAATATTACAGGTACTTTGAATATTTTGAACTCTGCAGTTGAACATGACTGTAAACTTATGGTTTTCTCTTCAAGTGCTGCAGTATTTGGCGAACCACAGTATCTTCCTATCGATGAAAATCATCCTAAAAATCCAGAAAACTATTACGGCTATACAAAACTTTCAATTGAACAGTTTATGAAATGGTACGACCAGCTTAAAGGCCTTAAGTTTGCCGCACTCCGTTATTTTAACGCTGCAGGTTATGATCCAGAAGGCGTTCTTTACGGACTCGAACAGAATCCGGCAAATCTTCTTCCTATCATTATGGAAGTTGCATGCGGAATGCGCGAAAAAATGAAAATCTTCGGAAACGATTATGATACACGCGACGGAACTTGTATCCGTGATTATGTTCACGTAACTGACCTTGCAAGAGCACACGTTAAGGCTTTGGATTACATTGCAAAGAATAACGAAAGCCTTACAGTTAACCTCGGAAGCGAAACAGGTACTTCAGTAACAGAAATGGTTGAAGCTGCAAGAAGAATTACAGGACAGCCAATTCCTGCAGATTATGTAGAACGTCGTCCTGGCGACCCTGCATGCCTTGTTGCTTCTGCAAAGCTTGCTGCTGAAAAACTTAACTGGAAAGCAGAATATTCTGATGTCGACACATTAATCAATTCAACTTATAAAGCTTATAAGAAATTCAACAGCGAAAAAAAATAAATCGTAGTAAACAAACAAATCGGCAAAACAAGAAAATCGGGAAATTAATTAAATGACAGCAACTATCGAAAAACTCAGAACTTTTATCAAAGATAATAAATCGGAATATATCGAATTAGAAAAACTTCTTACATCGCATAAGGCTCTTGCACCGGAAAATGGTGGTGTAGGAGAACTTGATAAATGTGAAGCTTTGCAGGAATTTTTAATTTCCCACGGTATTACAAAACTTGAACGTTACGATGCTCCAGACAGCCGTGCCAAAAACGGAATCCGTCCTAATCTTGTTGCAACAATTGAAGGCAACAAAGATGATTACGCAATCTGGATTATGGCTCACCTTGATGTAGTTCCGACAGGCGATCTTTCACTTTGGGAGACTGATCCATGGACAGTTGTTGAAAAAGACGGAAAGCTTTACGGTCGCGGTGTTGAAGATAATCAGCAGGGACTTGTAAGTGCGTTTGCTGCGGCCTGGGCATATGTTGCTAACGGCCAGAAGCCTGAACATACTGTAAAACTTCTTTTTGCCGCTGATGAAGAAGTCGGAAGTAAATATGGTATTATCTGGCTTTTGAAAAATACTGACATTTTCAGAAAAAATGATCTTGTAATTATTCCCGATGGCGGAGATTCAAAGGGCGAGACAATCGAAGTTGCAGAAAAGAATATCATCTGGTTTGAATTTACAACTATTGGTAAACAGTGTCATGGTTCACGCCCTGATGAAGGAAAAAATGCCTGCCTTGCAGCAAATCATCTTGCCGTTAGATTGAATTCTGAATTAAAGAAAAAGTTCAATAAAACTGATGAAATGTTTACGCCTGATTATTCAACTTTCGAACCTACAATGCGTTCTGCAAATGTTGAAGGCGTAAATATTATTCCCGGCAGCGATGTTATGTGTATGGACTGCCGTATTCTTCCATGCTACACCTGTGATGAAGTAATCGCAAAGGTCGAAGAAATCTGCAAAGGTGTAGAAGAAGAATTTGGAGTTAAGATTACTTACAGAACTTTGCAGAAAGCTCAGTCTGTTGCGACTCCAAAGGATTCACTTGTCGTAAAGCTTTACAGCCAGGCTTTGAAAGAAACTCATAACATTGACTCAAAAATTATCGGTATTGGTGGCGGAACTGTTGCTGCTGAACTTCGTAATCTTGGCTATAACTGTGTTGTCTGCGGAACACTTGATGAATGTGCTCATATGCCGAATGAATATTGTATTATTGATAATATTATTAAAGACGCAGAAACTCTTGCAGTTTTAATGAGTAAATAATAAAAATTGATCAAAAAGAAATTTCATAAGACAATAAAAAAACTTTCAGTTTCTATTTCTCTTGCGTTGTGCATTACTTCGTGTATATCAGCAAACCTTGATTATACAGAAGTCGATTCAGAGATTCACAGCAGCGATTATTCGGATGCGCTGAATATTATTGAATCAAAAGGTTCATACTATTACGGACTCAATGACAAAGTTCTTGTGTATCTTGATAAAGGAATTCTCGAACACTTTGCAGGTTATTATGAAAAGTCGAATGAGAATCTTCATAAGGCAGAAGTGCAAATTGAAAAGAACTTTACAAAGAGTATTAGTCAGGCACTTGGTCAGGCTTTAATAAATGATACTGTTGCAGATTATGCCGGTGAAACTTACGAAGATATTTACACGAATATATTTAAATGTCTCAACTATATTCACCTTAACAAAATTGAAGATGCAATGGTAGAAATCAGGCGCTTTGATAATAAGATGAAAGTTGTCGGTCATGAGTATCAGGGAATTATTGATGCTCAGAAACAGAACTGTAATTCTGCAGATGAACTGAGCGCAATGAGTGCTGCAGATTCCGAAGTTAAATTTCATAACAGTGCATTTGCACGATATCTGAGTATGCTTCTTTATAGAACTGCAGGTGATTACTCTTCAGCAAAAATTGATTATGAAAAAATCAAAGATGCATTCAAATACCAGCCGGAGATTTATAACTTCGGTATGCCGCAGAATCTTGAAGACGAACTTGTAATGCCTAAAGATAAAGCGCGTGTCAATGTTGTCTGTTTTACAGGAAAAAGTCCGATTAAGGTTGAAGAGGTTATAAGACTTCCGCTTGGTGATACATATTTTAAATTTGCAATTCCTATTCTTACAAGAAGACCTACTGAGATTTACGGTATTCAGGCTGTATTTCGTGCCCATGAATCAAATGAGGTATACAAGCTGAATCTTCATGCAATTGAAAGTATTGAAAATATTGCAAGTGAAACTTATAAGCAGCATTTTGCAGCAATTTACGGAAGAGCTGTTGGACGTGCATTTGGTAAAGCAATAAAATCCGGAGTTTATGGATTTATTGCAGAAAACTCAAAAGACAGTTCAGTTGGAGGACTCTTCGAGTTTCTTAATTTTGCATCACAGATAGGAACTGAAGTTACAGAATTTGCTGATACAAGAATCTCAAGATATTTTCCAGGCTTTGCAAGCGTAGGCGGAATCAATATTCCAGAAGGCTTCTACACAGTTGTAGTAACTTTCTATGATTCTTCCAAAAGATCAATTATGTCGACAGCAATTCCCGACTACGAAGTAAAAGCCGGTGAATTAAATCTCATCGAAACTACTTTTCAGCGCTAGTAAAGTCTGTTCCGAGACTTGAATTCATAGTATCAAAGAATCCCGGAAAAGAAACGTTGCAGCATTCTGCATCTTTTACGTAAACTGCATCTGTTTCAGGTAAGAACAATCCGTAGCAGGCAAGACTCATTGCAACGCGATGGTCGAGATAAGAATCAACTGTTCCGCCATGCATTTTGAAGTCTGGATTTTTTTCGATTCCGCCTGAAGTTTTTACGAAAGGTGAGTGGCCGTTGATTACCAGTGTGTCGCCTTTGTCTTCGATATCAGCACCAAGGCTTTTAAGAAGTTCTGTCATTACGACGATTCTGTCAGTTTCTTTTTTGCGGCAGATATCGATGTCTGTAAATACAGTTTTTCCGTTTGCAAAACATGCGATTACACAAAGTGCACAGATTGCATCAGGGTAAGCTGCCATGCTGATTTTTTTCGAAGTTCCTTTTACATTTAATATTCTGTAGAGGGAATTTTTTTCTTCAGCAGTTTTATTTTTAAGCTGTGGATTTACTTCAAGTGTCTTTGCATCTTTGTCCCAGATAATGTCTGCACCGTAATCCTGTAAAAGTTCAACGATTTTTTCATCACCCTGTGTTCCTGAATCATCAATGTCAGTAATTACAATGTTTTCGTTTGCAATCAAGGCTGCAATCAGCGGGAATGCAACTGCTTCCCAGTCTGAAGGAATTATTACGTCGTGAGCTTTAAGTGTAACAGGTCCTGTTACAGAAATATTTTTATAGTCTTCAGAAATTGTGCTTGTAACACCATATTTATCAAGCCAGTATTTTGTCATCGAAAGATATGGTGTTTCCTGAGGATCTGTAAGTTCGAGTTTTGTTGTTCCGTTAAGGCGGGTAGAAGCCATCATGATTCCGGAAATGTACTGAGAAAGTTTTCCTTCTGTTACGAGAACTTTGTCGTTGTTGATAGGGCCTGTAAATTCAAATGGAGGACAGACAGAGCCTTCTCTCTGAGAAAAAGATGCGGCGCCCATTTTTGTGAGAGCATCTGTTAAGTGAACTACAGGACGTTTCTGAATTGATTCATCGCCGTTGATTACACAGCGTCCCGGTAAAGTTGCAAGTACCGGAGAAATAAAATACATGAGGGAACCGGAATTTCCTACATCAATTTCATCTTCTGGAAGGTGAATGTTGTTTCCGCATCCTTCAACGAGCCAGTAGTTTTCGTCATCGACAAAAGTTACTTTAGCTCCGATTTTCTGCACAGCCTTTGCTGTAGAAAGTGCATCTGCGCTTTTTAACGGATTTGTGATTTTTGTATTTCCTTCACTCATTGTAGCAAGAATCAGGGCTCTGATTGTATGGCTCTTAGATCCTGGTACTCTGATAGATTTTCCGTTACCGAAGTTTGAGGCTCTGGATGCTTTGATTTTCATATTTAAATTCCTATTTTACAAAGTTGAATGGTGTTTCCTGATATACGTAATAGTTAAGCCAGTTTGAGTAGAAAAGATGAGCAGTGCTTCTCCAACTTGAATATGGTTCCTTTGAAGGATCGTCATAAGGAAAGTAGTTAATCGGAAGATTGATTTCAAGTCCTTTATCAACGTCTCTGAAATATTCAGTCTTCAAGGTTTCTGAATCGTATTCAAGATGACCTGTCATAAAAATTGCGCGGTTGTCTTTTGTCTTGATGATTGTTGGTCCGATGCTGTCGTTTTCTGCAAGAATTACAAGGTCATCGTGTTTTACGATATCTTCCTTTTTAATTGTTGTATGACGGGACTGCGGAATCGGGAATAAATCGTCGAAGCCACGAAGAAGCGGATCTGGTCCTGTTGAGCGCTTGTTTTTGTAGATGCCGAACATCTTCTGTTCTAGTCCATATTTTGGAACGCCGTAATGGTGGTAAAGACCTGCCTGAGCTCCCCAGCAGATGTAAAGGGTAGAGAAAACGTTTGTCTTTGCGTAATCCATGATTTTGCAGAGGTCATTCCAGTAATCAACATCTTCAAAAGGAATCTGTTCAACCGGAGCACCTGTAATAATCATTCCGTCAAATTTATGTTTAAAAACATCGCTTGAATTGATGTAAAACTTTTCAAGGTGGTCAGTACCAACATTTTTTGAAACATGATTTTCCATCTGTACAAGTGAAATTTCGATCTGGAGAGGAGTGTTTCCTAAAAGCCTGAGTAACTGAGTTTCTGTTGTTACTTTTGTAGGCATAAGGTTAACGATTGCAATTTTCAAAGGACGGATATCCTGAGAAACGGCACGAGAACCTGTCATTACGAAGATGTTTTCACTTTCAAGGACTTTGCAAGCCGGCAAATCCGAATCAATTTTTATTGGCATAAGCCGAAATATAGCACAAAATGGACATTTTTGCTATACTTTACAATTATGAATAGTTCTCATGACAGAAAAGCCGCAGTTAAAAAATTAAAGACATTAGTTTATTCTACAAAGCAGGATCTTGATGTTTTCAGGAAAAATATCGAAAAAGCATTTTATTCACCTGCCATTCCTAACGATGTAGAATGCAATGAGCACAATTACGGCAATATTCGTTGTGATGTTTTAATGCCTCCGGTTTATGCAACTGAACGAATCATGATTTACATTCATGGCGGTTCATTTGTCGGTGGTTCTAAAAAAGCGTACCGTTCATTCTGTGCAAGTCTTGCTCACGCAACTTCATGTCGTGTAGTAGTTCCAGAATTCAGACTTGCGCCGTCATTTGCTTTTCCAAATGGTATTGAAGACCTTCAGATTGTTTTCCGTTCAGTGTTTACAGAGGAACAGGTTGCTCTTTCTCTTGATGCAGCTGCCGGTAAAAAAGCTGAACTGCCTGAAGTTATTATTGCCGCTGACGGTTCTGGTGCTTCACTTGCAATGGCACTTCTGCTTAATCTTCGCGAGCGCTATCGTGAATGTATCAGTCACGTGATTCTTCTTTCACCATGGTTGAACGTTACTTCAGATTCCCCATTGATTAAAGAGAAAAAAGTTCATGACGAAGTTATGTCGGGAGACTGTCTTCGCAGAAGTGCTGATGTTTATACAAACGAAACAAATCTTTCAAATCCACTTGTATCTCCGATTATGGCTTCAAAGGAAATTTTAAAAGGATTTCCTCCTGTATATATTCAGATGGGCGAAAAAGAAATTCTTGTAGAAGATGCAAAGCAGCTCCAGAGAAATCTTCATGATGCAGGTTCTGAATGTGAACTTGATATCTGGCCTGGAATGATGTTCATGTTCCAGATGGCTGATGAATATATTGAAGAAGCTCATCTTGCTGTAAATAAAATCGGTAAGCTTATTACTTACGAAGCAGAGAAGATTGATGAAGCAACATTAAACCGTGCACCGGTTCTTGAAAGCGGACTTGATAGAGAAGCGTAAAATTATTTTTAAGGATTTCTGATTATGGAACTTTTATCACCTGCAGGCAATGTAGAAAAATTATATTACGCTTACGCTTATGGTGCAGATGCTGCATATATCGGTTTAAAAAGATTTTCACTTCGCGTTAAGGCAGATAACTTTTATGAAGATGAATATAAAAAGGTAATCGAGCTTAAAGAAAAATTTCCTGGTAAAAAACTTCACTGCGCACTTAACATCTGTTTTCACAATAATGACATTGATAATTTTCTCAGCGACATAGATTATTTTAAAGCATATCCGATTGATGCGTTTATCGTTCAGGATCTTGGAATAGTTCCGATTATTCAGAAAAATTTTCCTAACGCTGAACTTCATTTAAGTACACAAGCAAGCTGCGTAAATCGTGAAGCTGTAAAGATGTATAAGTCAATCGGTTTTAACCGCGTAGTTTTGGGAAGGGAAGCAAGCCTTAAAGAAATCCGAGAAATTAAAGATGCTGTCCCTGACATTGAGCTTGAAGCGTTCGTTCACGGAGCAATGTGTATTGCATATTCGGGACGCTGTTTAATGTCTTCGCTTTTGACAGCCCGCAGTGCACAGAGCGGCTTCTGTTCTCATACCTGCCGCTGGGATTTTGACCTTCATGCAGATCCAAAGCAGCTTGCTCAAAGCGGTGCCCTTGCAATCGAAGAACACAGCCGACGCGGCGAATATTTTCCGATTTATGAAGGCGATGATTTTACTGCGATTCTTTCAAGTAAAGATATCAGAATGATTGAGCACTTAAAAGATATGCGCGATGCAGGTCTTGATTCCTTAAAGATTGAAGGCCGCATGAAGAGTACTTATTACGTTGCTCTTGTTACACGCGCATACAGAAAGGCACTTGACGCCCTTGACGGTAAAATTACAGAGGCAGAAGCAAAGCCTTTTATCGATGAACTAGAAAATGTAAGTCATCGTGAATCAACAACGGGCTTTTATTATTCCCGCGCAGATGCAGATAAAACAACACAAGGCGCTTCTGACAGTGCTTATGATTTGAGTGCAACTATCGGTAAAAAACTGACAGATGACGAAATGAAAACTGTGCTCGACACTGCTTTAAAAACTAAAAGTGATCTTGAAGCCGAGCTTGAAGCGATGCATCCAAAAGCCCGTGAAGCACGTCTTAAAGATTATGAATTAAACCCTGACCGTCGCATCGTTCCTGCAGAAAAAAAAGACGGCTGGCACATGTACGAATATGAAGGCCTTAACATGGTTGACTATGACAGTCAGCTTGAATTTGTTTCTCCTGATGTTGTTTCAACACCTGCAGAAAAAGGCAAATGGCTTCTGCTTGATCCTGAAAACGGAACTGTCCGTAATTGGGTTTGTAACGGTCACAAATGTGTTCTTTATACACAGTATGATTTGCAGAAAGGTACATTGCTTCGTGTAAAAGATAACGGTTATGTTGAAGGAAAGGTTCGCGATACGGGAAGGTAATAAGTAAAAAAAAAGATTTCTACATTTTCATTTTTTTTATTATCTTATATATAGAAAAATATGGAAGAAAAAGCACTGCCGGAAAATCCGCAGGTTTTAATTGATGATTTTTTCAAACGCTTTGATTTTTATGCAGACGAAAAAAAAGATAAAATCATTAAGGCCTGGGATTATCTTATCGAAAAAACAGAAAGCCTCACTCGTGATGACGGAACTAAGTTCTATCTTCATCCTTACAGGGTTGCCGTTATCATTGCAGGTTTTGAACTTGATGCCGATTCTGTAGTCATTGCTTTGCTTCATGACCTTCTTTCTCTTGAAAATATCGAGGAATCTGAAGTTGAACAGAAGTTCGGTCCTGAAATCTTCAACCTAATTAAGAATATCGAAAAAGTATCAAACGTTCACTTTAGCGAAAGTACTTTAAATCATGCAGATGCCGTACGTAATATGTATTTTGCACTTGCCGTTGATATGCGCGTAATCATCATTAAGCTTGCAGACCGCATTGATTACATGCGTTACATAAGATACAAAGATGAACATACTCAGAAAGTTGTTTCTCAGGAAATCTTAGAAATCTGGGCGCCTCTAGCAGACCGTCTCGGTATCAAGCAGGGTAAGAACGAACTTGAAGACCTTACATTAAAATATCTTCATCCTGATGCATTCCTTCAGATAAAATCAATTGTCTCACAGAAAAAAAACGAACGCGCCGAATATCTTGAAAAAACAAAACAGGCGTTGTATAAAGCTGCAAACCGTGCAGGCATTGAAGTACAGATTTCAAGCCGCGCAAAACATTTTTTCTCGATTTACCAGAAAATGCGAAAGCGTAATAAAGAAGCAGGCGAGCTGTACGACCTTCTTGCAATGCGCATTCTCTGTAACTCAAATGCAGAATGTTATCAGATGCTCGGTATTGTTCACAATCTCTGGAAGCCTCTTGAAGGAAGATTTAAAGACTACATTGCAATGCCTAAAGCAAACGGCTATCAGTCGCTTCATACAACAGTAATGGCCGAAGGAAAGCCTTTAGAGGTTCAGATCCGTACAAACGAAATGCATAATATTGCCGAACACGGTATTGCAAGTCACTGGCTTTACAAGAAGGGAACCAACAAAGATAATGTTGATGTCAAAGACCTTCCGATTGTAAATCAGCTTCAGCAGCTTTGCGAAGACAGCATGAGCGACGAAGCTTTGTATACCGAGTTCAAGGATAATCTTCTCAAAGATAAAATTGTAGTATTTACACCAAACGGCGATGTAATCCAGCTTCCACAGGGAGCGACAGCCGTTGACTTTGCATACGCAATCCACACCCACATCGGTGAAACAATTGCTTCTGCAAAAGCTGACGGCCGCATCATCCAGCTTTCTACACCGTTAAAAAATACTCAGATTATAGAAATTATAACTTCACCTCAGAATCATCCGACAGAAAACCAGCTGTCTTATGTCGTAACTTACAAGGCTAAGTCTAAGATACATGCATGGCTTCAGGCAAACGGAGCAGAAGCAAAACCTGTTCCAAAAACTGAAGAAGAAGATTCCCAGAAAGAAAAACAGCCTCACAAAAAGGGTAAAGGAAAAAAAGAAAAACAGACAGTTCATTCCGGAAAAATCAGAATTGAAAATACAACTAATTTCGTAATGACTTTAGCCGGCTGTTGTTCGCCAAAATATCCTGACGAAATTGTAGGATATGTTTCAAGAGCCAGAGGAATTACAATTCACCGCGCTGACTGTTACATCTACAAACGTATCCCGAATGCAGATTTAAGGTCTGTTGATGTCGAATGGGATGAATTGTAAATCTTCTGTTATTTTAAATTCGATTTAGTGTCTGACAGGAATACCTTTTTCTGTTAATTCGTCTTTGATAGAATTAACAGTGTAGCGGCCCGAGTGAACCATTGTTGCAATGAGGGCTGCATCAGCATTTGCCTTTGTAAGAACATCTGCCATGTGATCTACAGTTCCACCGCCGCCTGAAGCAATTACAGGAACACTAACGTTATCAGCAATCATTTTAGTAAGTGTAAGTTCATAGCCAGCTTTAGTTCCGTCTGCATCAATTGAGTTCAATACGATTTCGCCGGCACCGAGGCTTACTGCTTTCTTTGCCCAGTCAAGAGCATCAAGTTCTGTAGCAACTCGTCCGCCGTTAATGTAAACGCGGTAACCAGAAGGCATGCTTTCATCTTTTGCGGCATCCATTCCTAAAACGATGCACTGATTACCGAAAACTCTTGCGCCTTCAGTAATAAGACCAGGATTTTTAACAGCCTGCGAATTCAAGCTGATTTTTTCAGCCCCTGCAAGGATTGTAGAACGGATGTCTTCGATTGTTCCGATTCCACCGCCTACACAGAAAGGAATGAATACCTTGCTTGCAACGCGTGAGATCAGGTCAAGAATAGGACCGCGACCTCTTGCACTTGCCATGATGTCGTAGAATACAAGTTCATCGACACCCTGACGGTAATATTCTGCCGCCATTTCTACGGGGTCTCCGATGTCAATGTTGTTCTGAAATTTTACGCCTTTAGTTGTGCGGCCGTCTTTAACGTCAAGGCAGACAATAATTCTCTTCTTTAGCATGTAAGTTCTCCCTTTTCGTTAATTGTTGCATTGCAGTAGTTTCTCAAAAGTTCAAGACCGTGTTTGCCTGATTTTTCTGGATGAAACTGAAAGGCGATGATGTTTCCTTTCTGAACACATGAAGGAACTTTGATTCCGTAATCGGCAACGCCTCTGATTACTTCAGGGTCATCCGGCTGGATTACATAAGAGTGAACGAAGTAAAAATCTTTTTCACCATCAATTGTGTTAAAAAGCTTACAGCCTCCGTTTACCTGTGTTACGTTGTTCCATCCCATGTGAGGAATTTTGTATTTAGAGGAATCAGAAACAGATTCCATAAGGTTTTCAAAGTGAATGATTTTTCCAGGAATAAGACCGAGACATTTTGTGTCTCCTTCCTGTGACCAGTCAAAAATAATCTGCGAGCCAAGGCAGATTCCCAAAAGCGGTTTGTTTGCAGCTGCCCATTTCTTAAGAAATTTTCCAAGGCCAGTTTCTTCAAGCTGCTTCATGGCATAAGCTGCGTCTCCGACACCAGGAAAAATCAGCTTGTCACAGTCTGCAAAATCAGCAGGATTTTTCGAACGAATGAATTCAATATCAAGACTTTTAAGAGCGCGTTCAACACTAGTAATGTTGCCGGCGTTGTAATCAACAATTCCAATCATGGTTAAAGAATATACGAAAATTGGATTTTTAACAATAAAGTGAAGGTTTAGAGTTTCGTAATTTACAACCTACACTTCATAACTTGCTCTATTGCGGTCTGTTTCGAAAACGTCTACGCGATAGAGCAATTTTTTTAAGTCTTCAGAAAGAGAGCAGAGGGAATCAAATATGTATTTTGCGATTCGTTCTGCGCTTGGGTTCTGGTCAAAAACTTCGTGTCCGTTTTCGACCAGGTCGTTCAAGTTTGTGTGATCGATTTTAGAAAGGACTGTTTTTAAGTCACGTTTCAGAAATGTAAAGTCGTAGAGCATTCCGCCTTCGTTAAGAGTTTCGCCTTTAAGGTAAACGTATACCTTGTAGTTGTGTCCATGGAGGTTTTCGCATTTTCCGTGATAGTCACGAAGAAAATGTGCGGCTGCAAAATCGTCTTCAATTCTTACTTTGTACATAATGTTATTATACTTAAAACAGTCCTTATTGGGAATTATTTTTTCAGTTTGTTGAAAAGTTTTCTGATGATTCCAACTTTTCCGAACAGAAGCCAGAAGAGGAGAAGTGCAAGCGCTGCAAGAGGAATTCCATAAACGATTATGTAGATGATTCCAAATACAAGGGCTTTAAGGAAGTAGAGAACGTTAAGTTTAAATTCTCTGAAGCCTTCGCCATAGTCAGGATAATCGTATCCTGTTTCTGTCTGTCCTGTAGGAAGGAAGAACTCAATTGTGATTGTTGAATAATCAATCTGACCTGAAAGACGTTTCATTCTTCCTTCGATTGATTCAAGTTCTGTCTGTACTTCATTAAGCTGGCGTTCAACTTCGAGCATATCTTTAAGATTTGTTGCCTGTTTTAAATATCCCTGAAGTTTGTCGCGAAGAATTTTTTTAGTTTCGATCCTTGTTTCAAGATCGTAATAAGTGTCTGTTACGTCGTTTGTGTTAATGCTGTGATTGATGATTTTTCCAAAGCCAGCTGCTGCGTTCATTGCTTCATAAAAATGTTTAGAAGGAATTCTTACTGTAACCGAAGTGGCAGATTCCCAGCTGTCAGAAGAAGAAATATAACCGCCATATTTTTTTACCCATTCTTCAACTTTTTCTGAGAGTCCCTTAAGGCTTTTTGTTTCAATTCTAGCTGAACCGTTAAGAATAAGTTTTCTTTCAACTGAACTTGAAGCTGCATCGTTCATGCTGTTTGAAGACATTGCGCGTTCAGACTTCATAGCCATTGGTTGTTCCATTTCGAAACATTCATCAAATGATGCTGACTGGCAAACATCTGAATAATCAGAGGTGTTTTTCTTGCCGCAGGAAGTAGTAAAACAAAGTGCCGCTGCAATTGCGATAACAGGAATTAATTTTTTCATAAGATGATCTCCGTCGTAATATAATTTATATTATAAACAAATTGGGGTGATTGAGGTAACAGTTTACCAATTGTATATATTCCCTATATGCATTAAAATAGAAATATTATGGAAAAGAAATTGTCTTCTTTGCTTTCTGTCATTAAATTTGAAGCTGTTGCAGCTGACGGAAAGTCGCCTTTAGATTTAGATGTCATTGGAATGACACCTGTTACTGATGTTGTATTCGACTCCCGTAAAGTTATTCCGGGCTCTCTCTTTTTTGCTCTCCCAGGGCTTCATACTGATGGAAATAAATATATCGCTGATGCAATTGAAAAAGGTGCGAATGTAATTATTTATCAGGGTGAAATTTCACACGAAGACAGCGTTAAAATTGCAAAATTAATTGTTCGTCGCGGATTAGACGAAATCGGAAATAAATATTCAACTCTTCCTGTTTTCTTGAAAGTTGAAAACGCCCAGAAGGCTATGGCACCGGTTGCTGATGCCTTTTATGATTCCCCTTCAAAAAAATTATGCGTAATCGGTATTACCGGTACTGAAGGTAAGTCCAGCACTGTTTCGTTTGTCTGGCAGCTTCTTCGTCTTGCAGGACACAAAGCAGGATTCATTTCAACAGTTCAGTATTCTCTCGGCGGCGAAGCTTTGGCTAATCCTCAGCACACAACAACTCCTGAAGCACCGATTGTTCAGAAGCATTTGTACGATATGGTTCAGAACGGTTGTGAATACGCAGTAGTCGAAAGTTCAAGTCACGGTCTTTCAAAAAAACTTAACCGTCTCGGTAATGTTTATTTTGACTGTGGAATTTTCATGAACGTTACACTCGAGCATCTTGAGTTTCATAAAACTTTTGATCAGTATCGCGATGACAAGGCAAATCTTTTTAGAGCGCTTGATGAACATGATCATGTAAAAACAATTAATGGCGTTAAACAGATTATTCCTTCATTCGGAATCGTAAACCTTGAAGATAATTCTGCAAAATATTTTATTGATGCTACAAAGCAGAAGGTTTATGGATTTACAACAGAAGGAATGGCTGGTGTTGCAGCTGCAAAAACTGGTGCTGATGCAATTCAGCTTCCAGAAATTCCTGACGGGCTTCCACACCTTAAGGCAAAAAATATTGCAGCTGCCCGTTATGGTATTACTTTTACTCTTGATGCAGATGCACAAAGGGCAGGTGATGCGCTTGCAGCTGACCCCGTAGTTCCTCGTGAACACAAGAGCATTCAGGTAAGGGCAACTCTTCCTGGAGCTTTCAATACATACAATATTATGGCAACAATGATTGCAGTAAGCGGACTGACAGGTCTTGATTTTGAAGCCCTTGCTGCGCTTGTTCCTGAACTTAAACCGATTACAGGCCGCATGACAACTCTTGATATGGGACAGGACTTTGAAGTAATCATTGACTATGCTCATACACCTTCAAGCTTTGAAACAATTTTTCCGCCGCTAAGAAAAAGATGTGAAGGAAGAATCTTTGCTCTCTTCGGTTCAGGCGGAGAACGCGATCTTACAAAGCGTCCACTTCAGGGAGAAATTGCAGGCCGCTTCTGTGATGTAGTAGTGCTTGCTGATGAAGATCCTCGCGGTGAAGATCCTCGTGAGCTTCTCGAAGGAATTGCTGAAGGTGCAAGAAAGGCTGGAAAGAAAAGCGGTATTGATCTTTTTATCATTCCAGACAGACCTACTGCAATAAGAAAAACTTTTGCCATGGCTCAGAAAGGAGATATCGTTCTTCTTCTTGGTAAAGGCCATGAAAATTCAATTATCTACAAAGATTATACAATGCCATATGACGAAATTGCAGAAGCAAAAAAAGCATTGGAAGAAATGAAAAAATAAAACAGTTTACAAAGGGGAAGTTAAATGAAAACTGTAGCAGTTATTTATGGTGGAAAATCAAGCGAACACGAAGTTTCTTTAGTATCAGCTTCAAGCGTTGTAAGAAACATCGACCGTTCAAAATTTAATATTGAACTTATCGGAATTACAAAAGAAGGAAGATGGTATCTTCAGCCTTCAAGTGAACTCGACCTCGTTTTAGGCGATCCAAAAACAACATTGAAAGTAAACGAAGATTCTGACAGAGAAGTGTGGGTAAGACCTGCAGGTAAATCAAACTGTTTCATTACTGCAAAGGGTTCACCAAATGTTGATGTTGTTTTTCCTGTTGTTCATGGAACATTCTGCGAAGACGGAACTTTGCAGGGACTTCTTGATACTGCAGAAATTCCTTATGTAGGCTGCGGCTGTATGGCAAGCGGTATTACAATGGATAAAGAAAAAACAAAGGTAATCTGGAACGATGCTGGACTTCCTGTTGTTCCTTATGTGCTGATGACTCGTACAATTCTGAATGATTCAAAAAAATATGATGAAGTATTCAAAGCTGCAATTGATAAGCTTGGACTTCCAGTGTTTGTAAAACCTTGTAATGCAGGTTCTTCTGTCGGCGCTTCAAAAGCCTCTACAGAAAAAGAATTCTCAATGGCTCTGGCAGAAGCATTCATGTGGGATGACAAAGTTCTTATTGAAAAATCAATCAATGCACGCGAAGTAGAATGTTCAGTAACAGGTATTGCAACTCTCGAAGATGAATCAAAGCCATCATCTGTTTGCCGCGCATACCTTCCTGGAGAAATTCTTCCTACTCACACCTTCTACGATTACGATGCAAAATATAATGACCCTGACGGCGCTAAACTTCAGATTCCTGCAAATCTTTCTGAAGAAGAAATCAAAAACATTCAAAACACAGCAGTTGAAGCTTACCGTGCCGTTGATGCATCAGGCTTGAGCCGCGTTGACTTCTTTATCGATAAAGATGACGGAAAGATTTATCTGAACGAAATCAATACATTGCCGGGCTTTACTTCAATCAGTATGTTCCCGAAAATGTGTGATGCATCAGGACTTAAATATGCAGATTTAATTGAACTGCTTTTAGACGAAGCTGTTGTTAAGCATGAATGCAAGGAACAGCTTTCAACTTCACGCTAAAAAAATATTTTTATAAAAACTGTTATAACAGGAGAATTTGTCAATGAGTACAACACCATTTGTTTACCCGGAAGGATGTTTTTTTAATTCCCTCGAAGACATTAAAGACAAACACATTACAGTAATGGGCTTAGGCTTGAATGGCGGAGGAGAAGCATCTGTACGCTTTTTATTAAAACATGGCGCATACGTTCTCGTTACTGACATGAAAACTCCTGAACAGTTAAAACCGACAATTGATTCAATCAGCCAGGACAAGAGCCTTGATACTTCTCGCCTTACATACGTTCTCGGCGAACATCGTATCGACGACTTTGCAAACGCTGACTGTGTAATAAAAAATCCCGGCGTAAAAATCCAGGGAAACAAATACCTTCAGGCTGCAAAAGCAATTGAAACTGACATCAGCTTGTTCCTCAAATTTGCAAAGGCCAAAATCATTGCCGTAACAGGAAGCAAAGGAAAGAGCAGCACAGTAAGTGCAATTTATTACGGATTGCAGCACACAGGCTTTGACGCATTCCTCGGCGGAAACATTACTGTAAGTCCTTTGACATTCCTTGAAGAAACATCAGAAAACTCAGTTGTCGTTCTTGAACTTTCAAGCTGGCAGCTTGCTGATCTTCGCGGAAGAAAACTTCTTAAACCTTACATTTCGCTCATTACAAAAATTGTTCCTGACCATCAGAACTGGTACGGAAATATGGGCGATTATGTTGCAGACAAACGTCTTATTTATGCAGATCAGACTGCAGAAGATTTTACAGTTGTTGATTATGACGGAGACGCAATCGGTACGGGACCTTCATGCGGTGGAACATGGGGTGACCTTTTTGCGCGCGAAACTAAAGGTAAAGTTATCCGTTACAGCAAGAACGATCTTGAAGCTCATGCAAAAGGAACTGACGGTGCATGGCAGAGTTACGATGACGACAATGTATTCAGCGGAATGGTAAAACTTCCGGGCTGGACAAAACCTAAAAAGGTATTAAGCAAGCTCAAAGTTCCAGGCCAGCATATGAAATGCAATACCATGAACGCAGCACTGGTTCTTGCCATTATGGGCGTTGAACCATCAAAGATTGAAGAAGTACTTGCATCATGGTCGGGCATTCCTCACAGACTTCAGTACTTTCATTCATGGACATCAAAGAACGGACAGGTATTCAAGTTCTACAATGATTCCTGTGCCACTGTTCCAGAAGCTGCTGCTGCGGCAAGTCAGGCTTTCGGAAAACCTGTAGTTTTCATTACCGGCGGAACAGACAAAGGACTTGAGTTTAATGTACTTGCCGATACATTAAATTACAAGGCTTCGTATTCAACAAAAACTGCAGGCAATTATCTTCTTGCCGGAACAGGAACTGATAAGCTTGTTAAACTTCTTGATAATGACAAGACAGAATACAAAGGTCCTTATAATTCTTTAGATGAACTTCTTGATGCCGTAAAAGCTGATCTTGAAAATGCCTCAAAAGATTTTGTTACTGATGTTGTAGTATTCTCGCCTGGAGCAACAAGCTTTGGAATGTTTACAAACGAGTTTGAACGTGGAAACAAGTTCATGTCAAAGGTTGAAGAAAAGTTTTAGCCGTAAATTTTTAATCAGAAACTTTTAGTCAGACAGTTTTAATAATTAATTGAAAATTCAAGCCATTGCGTTTTATTTCGTAGTGGCTTTTTTTTTGCAGGAATTTTTACAAACTAAAAAGTATGTTATCTATATGGAAGATAATAACAATCACGATGATTTTACAAGCTCAGGCGAGTTTAACAGAACTTTTGATGAGCTCGAGGAATTTAACGCGACCCACATTTTTGTAAATGATGATGATGCGCTTGAAGCTGCAAAGAAAGCTTTTCATGTGGAATATTTATTCCCGTGGCAGCGGCTTGTAATTTCAAACATCATGGATTCTTACCGTGACCAGCATTCGATGGAAGTGCAGCGGCTTAAAGAACAAGCAGCAGGTGATGATGACTATACAGATGCATTTTGTCTCGGTCGTCAGATTGTTCTGCTTCCCACAGGTGCTGGTAAATCGATGTGCTTTCTTGTTCCTTCAATAATGCTTCCGGGACCAACGCTGATTATTTATCCGCTTTTAGCCTTGATGTCAGACCAGGAACGCCGAATGAAAGACGGAAACATTGAAGCCGTAACCTTCAGAGGCGGACAGACCGATGAAGAACGAGAATCAAATTTTGAAAAGCTTAAAAACGGTGCAAAGATTATTCTTGCAAATCCGGAAGTTCTCAAAAATGATGCTCTAGTTAAACGGCTTTCAGAATGTAAAATCAGTCACATTGCAATTGACGAAGCACACTGTGTTTCAGAATGGGGAGACAGCTTTAGACCTGCTTACCTTGAACTTGGAAATGTAATAAAAAAACTTAACGTTAATACTGTAACTGCTTTTACTGCAACTGCAAGTCCTGCTGTTCTTTCACGAATTTCAGAAGTTCTGTTTGATAACAATTCTCATATTGTAAGATCAGAAAGTGACAGGCCGAATATTCATTATTATGTAAAATATGTTTATTGCAAGATAAAGGAAATTTTCAGAATCTGCAAAACTGCTCCAAGACCTATTTTGATTTTCTGCGGAACAAGACGAAAGGCCGAAGAAACTTCCCGCGAACTTTCAGCGTATTTTCCGCCGGAAGAGGTTAAGTTCTATCATGCAGGTTTATCAAGAGAAGAAAAGTCTGCCGTAGAAAAATGGTATTTTCCGAATAAGAATGCAATTTTATGTACGACCTGTGCTTTTGGAATGGGAGTTGATAAGCCTGATATCAGGACCGTAATTCACCTTGAGCCAAGCACTACAGCAGAAAGCTACATTCAAGAAGCTGGGCGAGGCGGTCGTGACAGAAAAGATGCAGATGCAATCCTTTTATGGAATCCTGAAGATTCAAAGCGGTTTGATAAGTTCCCTGAAAACTCAAGGCAGAGAATGATAAAAAAATTTGCGCTTACGCAAACGTGCAGGCGTCAGGTACTGCTTGATGCACTCGGAGGAGAGCAGGCTGTCTGTTCCGGGTGTGATGTCTGCAATTCCTTAAGAAACGGGCAACGGTTAGAAAGAATTGAAGAGGCTTACGATGCAGTTACCGCTATTAAATTTATAAAAAGGCATCAGAAGGAATTTTCGATGGGAGCGCTTCTTCCTCTTATAAAGAAAAAATTTAATCAGAAAGATGTGAAGTTTTTCGGATATAATGTCTGGACTGAAAATGATGTAAAGGAGGTTGTCAAACAGCTTGAAGACGAAAATAAAATCAGTAAAGGTAAAGGGCTCTGGAAAGATAAAATTTATGTAACCAAAAATGCTTAAAGTGGTTTATATTATAAAAGCACGATTAAAGTGCGTAAAATACTTTATTACTAAATATCATTTTTTTGTTTTACAAGGAGATTGAGAGTATGAAAAAGACATTGTTGATTTTATTGAGCATTGTTGTTGGAGCTTCTGTTTTTGCACAGACTAATTTTAAGACAGAAACAAATAATTCTGTTATTACCGTTGAAAATTTCAATTCTAAAAAGCATTATCTTGCCCGCGATAATATCCGTTTTATTAATAGCACAGATAACCTCATTCACTTTAAGGTATGGGGAAAGAAAAAAGCTGATTCAGAAAAAGAATTTCTCTGTATGCTTCAGGTTGGAAAAAATGATACAAATCTTAAGACATTAGAAAAGAAGCTTAAGAAATATAAGTATGTAGAAATTGAATGTACAAATGGCGTTCCAGAATATGATGTAATTGATGTTGAACATCATGACCTTTATCTGTACATTTCTGATTTCAAACCAAATCCAAAAACAAAGTCTACTGCTGTCGATGACAGATAAAATATAGTAGTCCAAAAAAATAGCGATTGAGAGACTGAAGTTATTTCAAGTTTCTCAATCGCTTTTTTTATTCCTCTTCAGCTGCTTCTTCGTTTTCTGCATCTTTTTCGCCTTCTGGCTTTGGAGCAGGAGCTGCTTCTACCGCTTTCGGTTTTTTAGGCTTTGGCGGCTTTTTTTTATAACGTGCGACGTAACTCATAAAATTGCAGTAAAAAATAACTGCAATTGCAGCTCCTATAACATAAGGGTTTAAGAGAACTGCTTTAATTACTGGCATTGCTTCTGAAAGTTTCATGCTTATATTATCGGCGATTTACTGGATTTTTTCAATAAATCTGTTGAATGCTTTTCGACCTTCAGGTGTGCATTTGTAAACGCCTGCATGTTCGAGAACCTGTGAGAATACAATACCTGTTTCTTTTTCGAGAATCTTTGATACTTCTTCTACTGTCAAAGGTTTCTTTGCCTTTGCTTCATACTTTGGCATAAATTCCTTGACCCAAGGTGCATGCTTTGAAAGAACTTCATCTTTTGAAATGTCTTTCTTTGCCACAATTGCTTGTGCAAGAAGTTCAAGTTCCTTCTTTAATCTCGACGGAAGAACTGCAAGGCCCATAACTTCAATCAAACCTATGTTTTCTTTTTTGATGTGATGAAGTTCTGCATGCGGATGATAGACACCAAGCGGATGTTCTTCTGTTGTAATGTTGTTTCTGAGAACTAAATCAAGTTCGAAATCTTCTCCGCGGCGGCGTGCAATCGGTGTAATTGTGTTGTGATTTTCGCCGTCAGTTTTTGCAAATACAAAAGCTTCTTTGTCCGAGTATTTTCTCCATGTATTCAGAATTTTATCTGCAGCTTTGATAAGGCTCTCTTTGTTTATGCTTGTAATTCTTATGACGCTCATCGGCCATTTTACGATTCCTGCTTTTACATCCTTGAAGTCTTTCATTTTGAAAGTTGATTCCAGCGGTGCAACTGCCATCGGAAATTCATATGAACCGCCCTGGAAGTGATCGTGAGTCAAAATTGATCCGCCGACAATCGGAAGGTCAGCATTTGACCCGAGAATGTAATGCGGAAACTGAGTAACAAAATCAAGAAGTCTTGCGAAAGTCTCGTGACAGATTTTCATCGGTGTATGTTTCTGATTGAAAACGATACAGTGTTCGTTGTAGTAAACATATGGTGAATACTGAAATCCCCAGCTTTCTCCGTTTAATGTAAGCGGAATGATTCTGTGGTTCTGACGGGCTGCATGATTCAAGCGGCCTGCGTAGCCTTCGTTCTGAGGGCAGAGGAGGCAGGGCGGGTAGCTGACTTTTGTTGCGTTACGTGCAGTCGCAATTGCTTTCGGATCTTTTTCTGGTTTTGAAAGATTGATTGTAATATCGAGTTTTCCGTATTTTGTAGAAGCCTTCCATTTTTTGTCTTTGCAGATTCTGTAGCGGCGGATGTAATCTGTGTCCTGACTGAATTTGTAGAACCAGTCTGTTGCCTGTTTTGGGGAATGTTCAGTATAAAGAGTGTTGAAAATATCGATGATGTCACTAGGAGGAGGAACAAGCATGCCCATAATTTTTGTATCAAAAAGATCACGGTGGACAATGCTTTCATCGTCAAAGATTTTGTGTTCTGCAGCATATTCCATAAGCTCTGAAAGAATGTTTTCAAGTTCAGATACTTTTACAGAAGGAATTTTCTTTGCCGATTCAACAGATTCAAATCCGTCCATTTTGAATAATTCAAGAAGACGGTTCTGTGTGTAAATAACATCTCCTTTTGTAACAAGGCCTGTTTTTAAACCATAGCCAACAAGGCGGTTAATATTTTGTTCAATTGTATTTTTCATAATAAAATATTAATCTTGCTGGTTTAATTTTGCAATGATTAATTAGTGTTTTTGCGGCTTATTTTAGTAAAAATAACGATGAAACATACGAGTTCTACAGCGAAGGTCAGAATCCAAGAAAGAGGATATGTTATATAAATCATTGAGGTTTTATGAAACTGTTCCATCTTGAAAATTGTCATGAGCCAGAGAATCCTGAAGCCGCATGCACC
>SAMEA3663208__coassemble_77_pt1 | contig 62514 bp, 59 predicted proteins | sample SAMEA3663208__metabat2_high_PE_016 | metagenome-assembled genome bin SAMEA3663208 (sample SAMEA3663208) | pig gut metagenome | biome: pig gut; feature: pig-associated habitat; material: faeces | place: China | collected 2013
TCTGAGCCAGGATCAAACTCTCCATGATTATTCATAAGCCCGAAGGCTAATGATTCCATTTCAGTTTATCCCTTTCGCTTTTAAAAGGAATTGTTTCCTGTTTCCAGAAAACGAAGTTTATACTCTCAAAGCCTTTGCTTTTTGAGTCCCTTTAATTCAATCGTTTCTCACTTTCGTAATCAACGCTGACCTTACTCTTTCTTTCCTTCCCTGATTTTATATTTCAAATATCTTGCAACTTTTGTTGCTGCACTTGCCTTAGCGGCGAGTGATGTGAATATATCATCTTTTATGATTTTGTGTCAACAACTTTTTTCATTTTTTTTGAAAATTTTTCAAATTTTTTTATTTTTTTTAATACGGTTTTTTATTGACGGAATTCCACTAAAATTAATATATTGTAGGTACAAAGTATTAAATTACTATTTTTATAGGAGTTCATAAATGAAAATCAAACCTTTAGCAGACAGAGTTCTCGTAAAACCAGCAAAAGCAGAAGCTAAGACAGCATCAGGAATCATCATTCCAGAAGCTGCACAGGAAAAAACACAGACAGCTACAGTAGAAGCTGTAGGACCTGGAACAGAAAAAGATCCTGTTACTGTAAAAGTTGGCGAAACAATTATGTACGACAAATATGCAGGAACACAGATTAAGATGGACGGTGAAGAATATCTTATCGTTAAGAATTCTGACATCATCGCAGTAATCGAAAAATAATTTACAGTTATTCATAAACAGAAAGCCCGGCAGAACTTTAGATTCCTTTAACACGGAATGCTTTAATTCTGTCGGGCTTTTTTATTTGCTTTTAGAAAATAATTTCGAAAATTAATTTCTTATTTTAGAAAGAAGCAGACGCGCTTTCGAATGAGAAGGATTAAGATAGATTGCGTACTTAAGCGATTTAATTGCATCTTCAACTTTATCCATATCATTATATAAAACACCGATGCGGTACAGCGCTTCTGACTTTGATCTTAAATCCTGCGAATCACTTGCAGCTTTTCCGTAGAGAGAAAGCGCTTCGCTTTTATTTCCTGTGCTGGAATAAATCATTGCAAGATTCATTTTTGCAGAGGCTGATGCACGAGGTGAAACTTCGCGAACAGTTTTTGAGTCCTTAACATATTCCACGAAAACTATAAAATCATAAAGCTGTTTGGCAAGGCTCGCCCTTTTTGCTTCAGTAACAAACCATGCAGCGTTTTCAATTTCCCAGTTCTGAAGCTCATGAATATGATGGAAGAATTCATCGTAGAAAGGTTCTTCTGGATTGAACTTGTAACGAGTCGAAATGTATCTGTTGAAAAGTTCCTCGGCCTCTTCTTTTCGGTCAAGAGAAAGGAATCCGTGAACTGCATAACGAACTATTTCTGGAGGATACAGATTTGTTCCGAGTGTATTTTTTTCGAGAGTTGTGTAGATTTTTGCAAGATATGCTTTGTCAGTAATATTCTGAGTTTTGTCTTCAAGATCAAGTTTTGCAACATACAGCTGATAGTTTTTAAAACGATTCAGGCTGTCATCCATTCTGGCAATTGCATCTTCAACGGGAATTTTTGGAATGTCGTCATAAGCTTCCATATCCATCGAACGGATTCCCAATTTACGAAGTTCCTGAGTCATAGGATCATCAAGGCTCAGAAGGCTTGAATTGTATGCATAGTTTCCATATGTGATGAGGCCAGGAACATAGTCAGGCCATTTTGAAACTTCAAACAAAAGAAGCTTATAAGCACCTTTTGCGTCATCACGACTTTGCGCCCATACAGCGCTGTTATGATAAATAACACTGAGAATATCAACTCCAGGAATCGAATATTCACTGTCTGAAATTCCTGCTGAATTTTCTTCATCGTCGCGAGCTGTCAGATATTCAAGAATGGCACTTCTCTCTTTTTCTGCAAGTTTTTCTTCTGCAAGATTAACGTAACAGTCAGCAAGAAGAGCTCTGGCTTTAAGACTGAGATTCTGTTTTTTCTTCAGATTCTTTTTAAGATCAAAGTCATCAGTCATTTCTCTTTCTGCAAGATCAAGTGCGGCTTTAAAATCTTCTGCAGCATCAACAAATTTTCTGTCGTCATATTTTACAAGCGCCCAGAAATATGCATCCTGCGCACTCTGATATTCACGCGGGCTGATTACAAATGCTTGATTAATTTTACCTGACGTAAGACTTACGATGGCATTATTGCGAAGCCATCGGTTGTCTTTTGAACCGGCATATGCATCAAGATAAATTCCAGAATAATCTTCGCTGCAGAAATCATCATATGTAACTTTAGCAAAGCCGGATTTAACTTTAGATTTAAGAAGAGCTTCGGCATATAGAGAACCATATTCGGTTCCGGAAAGTTTTTTGCCGGTTTTCATGGCTTCTTTTAAATCATCTTTTTTTAAAAGAATTGATGTATAAACTGCTGTAAGCTGAAGGTTTTCGGGATCGTTTTTAATTGCTGACTTTACAACGCCTTCAGCTTTTTTAGTTTCGCCAAGACGTAAATAACGGCGGCAGATTCCAAGCCTGAAATTTGATGAAAGCGACTTGTTGTCAGTTTTATCAAGGAGTTTTAACGCAGATTCCACCTGCCCCTGATTTATATAGCGGTCAATTTCATCGAGGGTTGAAGTTAATGATGAAACTGAAACTTTTTTTGAACAAGAAAAAAAGCAGCCCGACGTGATTACGGCTGCAACAATCAATACTAAGATTTTACACAAACCATAATGTCTAAGACTGCTTTTCAAATAAAATTCCTTTAAATTAAATTCTAGAATTTAATTATTTTCTTTGCTGATTTTATCCAGCATTGCATTAGTAAACTTGAATGATTCCTCTGGACCAAAGTCTTTTGAAAGTGAAATAGCTTCATCGATTACGATTGAGGCTGCAATATCTTTCTGGAATACAAGTGAATAAATGCTCATTCTTAAAATTGCAAGAGTAACTTTATTAAGTCTGTCAAATGTCCAGTTTTCAGAAAGATGACCTTTAATAAGTTCATCAATCTTTTCGATATTTTCGATTGTTCCTGCAATAATAAGTCTTGAGAAAGTTAAGTCACCTTCTTCAAGATTATCTATGGAATCTACCCATGCAAACTGAAGCAGATTATCAAGAGATTCTCCGCTTACATCCCATGAGTAGAGTGCCTGGAATGCTATAATTCTACTTTTACGGCGTGACACAGAAAGCTCCTAATTACCAGTTAAGAAGAGCATCAAGATCTGCACCTTTCTTTTTGTAATCTACGTTTGCCGGTGTATTCAGTTCTTTTCTGATTTCTTCAATTGCCTTCAACATACCAGTCTGCTGTTTCTGAGCTGTTACAAACTGTTTGATGTATTCGTAAACTGTTACGTTTGTTCCCGGCTGATATGGATCTGAAAGTCCGAGCATTTTTCCGTCAATTTTTTCAAGAACAATGTAGAAACCTGTAGCAATACCGCTGTCTGTAATTTCTGAAGGAGTATTTAATTTCTGCTTGAAAATGTTCAAAAGATTTTCGTATGACATTCCCATTGCAGCTGCATATTCCTGAGTTTTTGCTACATATGTTTCGGCAGCCATAAATCCTGTTTTGTCTGGATTCTGTCCCTGGCTGATTAAATCTGCAACTTTGATTTTTCCAGAAATGAAATCTTTTCTGTAGCCTTCAATTTTTTTCTGAGCGCCAGCGGCATCGTTTCCTTTTAAGGCAGAAACAAATACGACTCTGACTGTATCAGCCCAGATAAGTTTTGCTTTATTCATTTCGTAGAAATCACGGATTTCTTTATCGTCAGCTGAAATTGCCTGAATTTCTGCGCCTTTTTTCTTCATAACATACTGCTGTGCAAGTACGTTGCTTTTAAGGGAATTTTTGTACTGAGCTACATTCATTCTTACCTGCGACTTAAGGAATTCGTCAACTGATTTTCCTGTTTCCTGTCTGATGATGTCTGCAAGTTCCTTTTCTGTAACCATGCGGCCTACAATCTGTGACATGTTGGCAATATATAACTGGTCAATCTGACTGTCAGTAACTGAAAGACCTTCTTTTTTTGCTGCCTGAACAAAAAGCTTCTGGCTAATAACTGATTCAAGGATAGCTTTTCTCTGTTCAACAGTGAACTTCTTTCCTCCAGCCTGAGCCTGATATACTTCAACAGCATCTTTAACTTCTTTTAAGGTAACAGTCTCATTTCCATTGAGTTTTACAACAGCTAATGGCTGAAGATTATTTGACTGCGCTGCCATTGAAAATACTGCAGCAGCTGATAATAAAGTAGCACAAAGTAATTTTTTCATTTATCGTACCTTCCTAATTATTATAAATCATCTTTTTGTATTTTAGTTACACTTTTTTAATTATTTGCAACTTTACTGCGGATCCAATGGAAGTCCGCCGCTGATTGTAGCACGAATACGGCGTACACCAGCTGAAGAAGACTGTTCTTTTTCGATCTTAAAGTCACCAATCTGGGCTGTATGCTGAACGTGTGGGCCACCGCAAACTTCTTTGCTGAACCAGTCTGTCTTAACATCGCGTCCGACTGTGTAAACTTTTACGTCTTCACCATATTTGTTAGTGAACAAAGCACGAGCTCCGGCTGCCTGAGCGTCTGCCAAAGGCATAATTTCCATTGTAACAGGGAGGTCTTCTTTGATTTTTTCGTTAACGATTGCTTCAACCTGCTTGATTTCTTCCGGTGTCATTGGACGTTCGAAAGTAAAGTCGAAGCGCATGCGTTCTGCGTTGATATTTGAACCTTTCTGGGCAACCTGGTCACCGAGAACGTTAATCAAAGCCTGCTGTAAAAGGTGTGTTGCTGTGTGATATTTTGTTGCAACATCAGACTGTTCTGCGATACCGCCTTTTGCTTTTCCTGCTTCTGCAGTTTTTGAAGCTTCCTGGTGTTTCTTTTCTGCTTCTTTGAAGCCTTCAACGTCTACTGTAAAGCCGTTTTCTGCACCAAGTTCCTGAGTAAGTTCAAGAGGATAGCCGTATGTTTCGTAAAGGTTGTAAGCAACTTTTCCGGAAATGATCTTTTTAGGATTTTTCATCAGGTTAGGAAGCATTTTCTGGAATTCTGCTTCGCCTTTTTTGAGGGTTGTGCGGAATTTTGCTTCTTCTGCTGTAAGTTCTTTATAAACTTTTTCTGCGTTCTGAGCTAATTCTGGGTATGGACCTTTGAAGTTTTCTACTACAACTGCTGCAATTTCTGCCATAAAGTCGCGGTCGATACCGAGCTTCATTCCGTGACGGACAGCGCGGCGGATTAGGCGACGGAGAACATATCCTGCTCCGACGCGGTCTGGTGTAACGCCTTTCTGGTCACCAAGGATGAATACTGATGAACGGGAATGGTCTGCGATAATGCGGACAGATTTGTCTTTTTCTTCGTCTGTTCCATATACGTAACCGCCGGCAAGTTCACCGATTTTTGCAATGATTGGCTGGAATACTTCTGTAAGATATACAGATGTTTTTCCCTGAAGGATACAGTTTGTTCTTTCAAGTCCCATACCTGTATCTACGTTCTGTTTTGGAAGTGGAACCAATGTCTTTTCGTCAACACGGTTGAACTGCATGAATACGTTGTTCCAGATTTCCATCCAGTTTGAAGGGTCAGTTCCTTTATTAGAACCAGCAGGAGGAAGACCTTCGCCTACCCAGTAGAAGATTTCTGTATCAGGACCACAAGGACCTGTAGGACCTGCTGCCCACCAGTTGTCGCTTGCTGGAAGATATGCGATTTTGTCTTCTGGCATTCCTACTGACTTCCAGTAATTGGCTGCATCTTCATCGCGTGGTGCGTTTTCGTCACCTGCGAAAACTGTTACGGAGATCTTTTTTGGATCAAGTCCGAGCCAGTCTTTAGATGTAAGGAATTCGTATGAGAATGCGATTGATTCTTTTTTGAAGTAGTCGCCGAGTGACCAGTTTCCCAGCATTTCGAAACATGTTAAGTGAGATGGGTCACCAACTTCGTCGATATCACCTGTACGGACACATTTCTGGTAGTCTGTGAGACGAGTTCCAGCCGGGTGTTTTTCGCCGAGCAGATAAGGAACAAGCGGATGCATTCCGGCTGTTGTAAACAATACTGATGGGTCGTTTTCTGGAATCAATGACTGTCCAGAGATTTCTGCATGACCCTTTGACTTAAAAAATTCGATATATTTTGTTCTAAGTTCGTTTGCTGTCATAATATTAAAATATACCTTTCCAAGGCTAGTATTGTCAATGAAATATTGGGGGTTTGTGGGGAATTTGGCTGCCAGTAGATGAAACGAGGTTTCAACTCTGACAGCGGTTTATATGGTGTTAATAGGAAATTTTATTACTCGAAAATTCCTTTATACTTCTACTCTCTTAATGTGAGCGCCGAGGGACTGGAGGCGTTCTACTAAGTTTTCGTAGCCGCGTTCAATCTGGTAGACATTGCTGATGCGGCTTTCTCCGTGTGCGGCTAAGGCTGCGATTACCATTGCCATTCCGGCGCGTACGTCTGGTGAAACTAAGTGATCACCGTGGAGGTCGCTTGGGCCTGAAACTAATGCGCGATGCGGGTCGCAGAGTGTGATTCTTGCACCCATACTGATGAGCTTGTCTACGAAGAACATGCGCGATTCGAACATTTTTTCGAAAATCAGAACGTTGCCATCAACCTGTGTTGCAACAACTGTCATAATACTTGTCAAATCTGGTGGGAATCCTGGCCATGGCATGTCGTCGATCTTTGGAATCTGACCGCCAAGGTCTGTATTTACCTTTAATTCCTGGCCCTGAGCTACTTCAAGAGCATCGCTGTCGATTGTCCAGCGGATACCGAGTTTGCTGAATGCAATGCGGAGGGGGCGCATATCTTCTGGTTTGATTTTTTCGATGCGGATTGAACCTTTTGTTGCGGCTGCAAGACCGATGTAGGAACCGATTTCCATGTAATCAGGGCCGATTTCGAATTCGCAGCCGTGGAGTTTTGTTACGCCTTCAATGTAAAGAATGTTGCTTCCGATGCCGGTGATTTTTGCACCCATGGCATTGAGCATGTTACAGAGGTCCTGAACATGTGGTTCTGAAGCAGCATTTGTAATTGTAGTTTTTCCTTCGGCGAGAACGGCAGCCATAAGGGCATTTTCTGTAGCTGTAACTGATGTTTCGTCGAGGAACAGATCATCGCCCACCAGTTTGTTTGCGGTAAAGATGAATTTTCCGTCGATATCAACTCTTGCGCCAAGTTCTGTCAATGCAAGAAAGTGTGTATCAAGACGACGGCGGCCAATTACGTCTCCACCTGGAGGCATCATGATTGCCTTACCCATGCGGGCAATAAGAGGTCCGGCAAAAAGAATTGATGCACGAATTTTCTTTGACATGTCTGCAGGAATTTCTGCTGTCTTAACATTGGCACAGCAAACCTGCCATGTGTGTTCATCTAATCTTTTTACGTCAGCTCCCAGTGATTCGAGAATCTTGAACATTACGCCACAGTCTTCGATGGCTGGAATGTTTTTTAATGTAACAGTATCGTCTGTCAAAAGAGTTGCAGCAATACAAGGCAGCGCAGAGTTTTTATTTCCGCAAGTTGTGATTGTACCTTTAATAGGAAATCCGCCTTCGATTACATATTCGTGCATAATATTTTCCCCTGATCTATAATTTTGAAATTAATGTACTTAAGTTTATAACAATATCGGTTGCTTTTACCATCTGGGTGAGCGAAACCCATTCTGAAGCCGAGTGATAATTGTGGGCACCGGTAAAAATGTTTGGTGTAGGAATTCCCATTTCTGTAAGACGGGAACCGTCGGTGCCGCCGCGAATCGGAGTCATTACTGGTTCGACTCCACATTCCCTGAACGCATCAATAAGAACGCTCTTTACGTAAGGAACTTTTTCAAGACCTTCACGCATGTTAAGGTACTGCTGGATGTGCTCAATTTTCACCTTTCCGCCAAAGGAAGCAGCAGCCGCATTTGCAAGCTGTTCTACTATTGCCTTTCGGCGTTCCATATTATCTTTATCGAAATCCCTTAAGAAAAGAGAAACCGATGCTTCTTCCATTGAACCTGAAAATCTTAACGGGCAGTAAAATCCCTGGCGTCCGTCAGTTGTTTCAGGCGATTCGTGACGCGGGAGACTGTTGATGAAGGCGCTTGCCATTGAGATTGCGTTAACCATTCCGTTGGCGCGCGCTGCGTTTGTGTGGCTTGAAACTCCGGTAAACACGAGATCTGAGCGGTATGCATTGAAGCATTCGCTTTCGAGTTCGCCGATGTGGCCGCCGTCTACTGTGTAGGCAAATTTGCTTTTGAGTTTTTCAAGTGGAACTTTATCCATTCCGTGGCCTGTTTCTTCATCTGGAGAGAACATTACTTCGATGAGGCCGTGAGGAATTTCAGGGTGCGCCATAAGGTATTTTAATGCGCTGACGATGATTGTGATTCCAGCCTTGTCGTCTCCGCCTAAAAGTGTTGTTCCGTCAGTTGTGATGATTGTATCTTTTTCGTCAGCTGCCTGTTTGAGCGCCTGATTTTTTGCAGGATCAAGGACAATATTGTTCTTAAGCTGAATTACGCGCCCGTCATAGTTTTTGACAACCTGCGGGTTTACGTTTAAGCCTGTTACTTCTTCGACTGTATCCATGTGGGCAAGAAGACAGAATGGCTTGGCATTTTCGAAGCCTTTTGTGGCGGGAATGTTTGCGTAAACATATGAATATTCCGAAATATCTACATCGTTAAAACCAAGTTCCTTTAATTCTGAAGCAAGGATTTTTGCAAATTCAGTCTGCTGTGGTGTTGAAGGAATGATTCCTTTATCAGCATTTTCTGATGAACTTTGAGAATAGATTTTTGCGTATTTTACAAAACGACTGCAGATCTCTTCTGCTTCTGGAGCAGTTTCGGATAAGAATTTCATATTACTATATAGAATAAAAGATGCGTAGGAATTTTTCAAGGATATCGGGGAAATTGAAAATTCCCTTTGAGAGAAAATTTGATGAGCGTAAGATTTTTTGCGTGACTTTTACAATTTTACACAGTTTGATATAATTTGAACCATGAAATTAACAAGTACGAGAGACAAATCAGTAGATTCTTCATTAAAAAATGCGATACAGAACTGTATGCCGCAGGACGGCGGACTTTATGTCTGTGACGGAACTGCAGACCTTCGCAGATGGATTCTGTATACAAACGAAAACACAAGCTTTACATCAATCGCCGGAACTTTAACTTCGGCACTCATTAACAACGAATACTCACCTATCATTTGTGAAACAATTGCGACAAAAGCATTTCCTTTTGAACCTGTTTTAAAACAGCTTGACGAAAAACTTTTTGCACTGGAACTTTTTCACGGACCTACACATTCATCGAGAGACTTCGGCGTTTTCTATTTAATATCAATGCTCGAGACAACTCTCACTCTCGAAAATCAGAACTGCATTCTTCTTGATTTTACAACTGGCGAACACGGAGCAATTCTTTCGAAAGCACTTAAAGGCAAGAAACACATCAAGTCTGTTCTTGTTTATCCGAAAGGAAAAGTTGCAGGACTTTCAGAAGAAGACTTTGTATGGAACGGAGGTAACATCTACCCTGTTGAAATCGAAGGCGGAAAAGAAGAAGCCTATGCTTTGATTAAGGAAATTTTTGACAACAAGGAACTTGTAAAAGAACTCGGTCTTACAGTTTCTACAACAGCAAATATAGGACGACTTATTCCGCAGACTTTCTTTTATACCTATGCTTTCTCAAGATTAAAGAACAAAGTTTCAAGTGACATTTATTACGCTCTTGATCCTGAAAACTACGCAAACATTGTTGCAGGTCTTTACAGCTGGAGACTTTCACTTCCGCTATCGGGCTTTATTGTTCCTACAACTAATGAACTTACAACTGATGCTGTCGGAAATCCTGTAATCATAGACTCAGTAATTCCTTTTAAAAACCGCGGAACTGCTGATGTTTCTGACCCTTCAAATCTTGAACGACTTGAAGACTTTTTCTCTCATTATGCTCCATTGATGAAAAGCTTTATTCACGTAACAAATGTTTCTGAAGATCAGACTGATGAAGCTGCAAAAGAAATGTTTGTAAAATACAAACGCTTTATTGATTACAGAGCGGCAAAGGCTTATGCGGCTGCAAAACAGAACCAGAGTTTAATCGATGAAGACGGCGGCGCAATCGTTCTGCTTGAAAGATTCCATCCGGCATATTCTGCAGATTACATTAAGCAAACAATCGGCGAAGCAATTGAAGTTCCTGAAGAGATTTCGAACATTAAAAAAATTATGGAAATCGGAAAAGGTGCAATTTCGTCGGCTGAGGAATTAGTGAAGATTTTGAAATCACTGGCTTAGAAAACTTTTTAAGTTTAGAAAACATTCTGGTAAAAAAAACACCTGCTTTTCTACGGCAGGTGTTTTTGTTTTAAATTTTATTTTTTAGTTTTCTTCACTGTTTTTTTTATGGCAGTTTTCTTAACAGCTGTTGTTTCCTTTGCCACTGTCGGTTTCTTAGCAGTTGTCGGTTTCTTAGCAGTTGTCTTCTTAACGGCTGTTGTCTTCTTAGCCGTAGCAGTCTTCTTAGCTGAAGTCTCTTTCTTAGCCGAAGCCGTTTTCTTAACCGCAGCTGTCTTTTTAACAGCTGCTGCTTTCTTTGCAGACGCTTTTGCTTTTACCTTTGGTTCAAACTGTTCTGCAAACTGCGAACATTTGTATTCTGAAAGTTCCTGAGCTGCAACGAGTTCCTTGTAAACAGCAAATACATCTTTAGCTTTTGAATCTCCGTTTACAATCAATGCTGAAGTTACAAAAAGATAAAGTGCACTGTCGCAGGCTTCTTTGTTAAACCACATTGTATTGTTAAAGCTGTTTGCTCCGACAAGAATGTTTGAAACAGGACTGTTCATAAGGTAATGAGCAATTTCTTTTGTTGTTGCCTTCTTTCCTTTTGATGAATAATCTTTTGAAGCAAGAACAGCAAGACGGCACATTCTGTCTAAGTTCCAGCGGAGGCTGTCTGCTTTTTTGTTTCCGTTCTGGCGCATAAACTGGACGAGCTTTCTTGCAATCGACCATTTTGATGCAAATGAAACATCTGCAAGTGCAAGAGGAATTGCACTTATAAGCAGCGAGTCTTTTGTTACTACGTTATATTCAAGTCCGGCGCTGATAAAGTCCGACGCTTTGCCGGCCTTTGAAGCCTTTGCGATATCTGTCATAAAGTCAGATTTTGTTTTCTTCTTGCTCTGGGCTTTAAGATTAGCCACATAGAGTTTGAAAAGTTTCTTGAAATCTTTTTCAAATTTAGCAAACTGCTTTGAAGGAAGATCAAGCTTGATTTTTACAGCCTTTGGTTTTGCTGTCTTTGCTTTACCAGCTTTTGCAACAACTGCATTCTGAACTGCAAGTTCTGCCTCTGCCTTTTTAACAAGTTCTGCTTCTGCAAATTCATTTGCAACTTTATAGAAGGCTTCACCTTTCTTCTTTAAACTTGAAGTGAATTTTGAAATCTGAGCATCTGTTGTTTTTTCTGAAAGCTTTTCAAGACCTGCAAAGAATTTTTCGTCTGTGAAATTTTCAAGAGCCTTGTACAATTCCTTGTAACAGATTTCGTCCCATTCTTCGTCGATGTTATAACAGCCGCGGCCGTTAAGAACTTCGCACAAGGTACTGTATTTCTTGTCCGGTGTATCGCGAACCTGAAGGATGTCCATCATTACCTGAGATTCAAATCCGTAGAGGCTGAGATACATACCGTTGTGACAGATGTCGCTTGATTTACGAATGAACCAGAGGTCAGATCTCTGTTCCCTGAAGATGAGATAATTTTCAGGATCGTCATTCAATCCAAGACCTTCAGCAATGCTTCTTGTCTGCATTGAAATTCCTTCACCAGTTTTTACTGCATATTCACAAGACTGCTTAATCCAGCCTGATGCTTTTTCGTATTTGTTGTTATAGAAAACAACTGCTCTTTCATTACCTGCACGGTTTGAATATGCAAATACGTTTTCATTTACATGACCGTTATCCCAAACGTCGTAGAACAAAAAGTCTTCACTCTGACTAAAGAGGTAACGTTTTTTCATCAATGGGAAAATATCATGACAGTGACGGTTATACAAATCGCCGTCAGGAGTTTCATTCTTGTAGGCTTTTGTATATTCCATTCCGTACTTTTCTTCAAAGCCTTCAATCTGTCCGTGACCGAACATAGGAAGACCCGGCATTGTAATCATCAATGTACAGACACCAAAGTACTTGTCACCTTTTCCAAACTGAGCAACTGCTGTTTCTTCGTCAGGGTTGTTCATAAAGTTAACGTAACGTTTGAGAATCTGAGGATCAAACTTGATTGTATTTTTTACAGTGTCGCGATACTTCTGATTTTCCTCTTTCTTGAGCATGTTCATGAAAGCAGAATTGTAAACACGGTGCATACCGAGTGTGCGGACAAAGTAACCTTCCATCATCCAGAAGGCTTCTGCAAGCAAAAGTGTATCAGGAACTTCTTTAGCAACACGGTCTACAACTTCGCGCCAGAATTCATTTGGAATTGCGTCATTGAACTGCTGTGTTGAAAGACCTGTTTCGCTGCGTGTTGCAATGTCTCCTCCATGTCCTGGTTCCGGATACCAGAGACGACGGATATGCTTTTTAGCAAGAACCATTGCGGCATCGAAACGAATGATCGGGAAGTTTCTTGCAACGTGAAGAATTTCCTGAATTACTTCTTCACGAGCCTGAGGATTCAGGAAGTCAATCTGTGCAGTGTCGTTCCAAGGCATACCTGTACCGTCGTTACCATGATAAATGTAACGGGTATCGCCTGTATAATTATCTACGCGCTTAAATACAACGGCGCAGTCATTTTTTGAGTAATAGTGATCTTCAAGGTAAACACCAACACGAGGATCATGAGAAAGATTTTCGCCATTGTATGTGTACTGCGGGAACGGATTGTCGCGGCGCTGAACAAACAGATCCGGTTTTTCTACAACCCAACGTCCGTCCATACCTGTGTGGTTTGGAACCATATCAGAAGCAAGACGAATTCCGCGGTGCCACAATCTTGCACGAAGATTTTCAAGAGCTTCCCAGCCGCCAAGGTTAGAAGCAATATTGTAGTCCATCAAACTGTAAGCACTTGCTGCAGCTTCAGGATTTCCGCAGATCTGTTTAATGCGTTTTGATGCATTCGAACGTTCCCAAAGTCCGATAAGCCAGAGACCTGTAAAACCTTCATCGCGTAGAGTATCAAGTTCTTCGTCAGGAATTTCATCAAGACGATTTATAGGACGGCCGTATTTTTTTGTAAGCTGATCAAGCCATACAAGAACTGTCTTTGCCATCAATACAACTTTAGGCATCCATTCACTGTCGGCACTAAAGCGTTCATATTCGTTCATAAGATTTTCAAAACTCATTACAGGAACGTCAACGTCACCGCCGTTGATTCCCTGCCATGCAGCTTTTTCTTCTTCGCTCAATGTATCCATTCCAGAAAGAATACGTTTAAGCCAGTCGCCTAAAATCTGCATCCAGTTTTTCTGAATGTATTCAAGCTGACCTTTAAGTGAAGTCGGAGCGTAAACAACAGGCTCACGAAGGAAGTTGATAAGGTCGTGATTGAATGGTCCGAACACAGGAAGCTTTGCAAAATATTTCTGAACATCTGCCCATGCTTCATGGTAAAGAGGATTCTTTCCGAGCTTCTGGTCGTTGAACATAATGCTGAACGGAAGGAATGCCGGGTTTTCGTTTTCAAGGTGAAGCAATACCATTTCTTCAAATGTTGATTCACGGTTTGAACGAAGTTTTCCTGTTCCTGTATCAATTGCAGTTCCGCTTAAATATTTCTTGGCTGTGATTTTTCCGCGGTAAACTTCTGTCGGCGGGAATTCTGTATTGAACTGAATTAAAAGTTCATCAACCTTGTCCTGTCCGTATTTATTATCAAGGTCTTTGAGTGCATCAGAAAATGCTGTCGAAAGTTTTGTCTTTCGGTAAAGCATACAGCAGTAGTGAAGAATCTCATCAATCAGTCCCATTGCATTAATGGAACCTGCAGACACTCTTTTTTCTGGCATTCCGAGCTTGTCAAAATGCTGGTTAAGTTTTTCAGTAAATACACGCACTGCTTTCATGTCGGCAATGATTACATTTCCTGTTGAAGAATAAAGTGATGCACTGAATCCGCAGCGGTCACGAACTTCTTTACTGATGTGGAATTCGTTGTAAGAGATCTTCATTATTTTCTCCCTTCATGCTTTTTAGCAATCTGTTTAATTTTATCAATCAATACTTTATTTTTTGCCAGGTCTTCTATTAAACATGGCATTCTGTATGTCCAGTTAAATTCTGTTACTTCACCAGGAACGTTGATGCGTTCATTTTTTGATTCCGGCAGCCAGTAATTTACATCCATGTACAAAAAGTCCTGCAATGGATGAATGCACCAGAGGCTGTTTGTTTCTGCAGTTGCAGTCAAAATGCTTTCTGCAATTTCTGGTGTAAAGTTTTTAATTTTATTTTCTGCGTTTGGTGCGTCAGGATCATAGCCTTCAAAATATTTGACAAAAGTTCTGGCAAAGAGTTTTGAAGCGTCAGCGTCTTCTTCCCACCACTGTCGGATTGTGGACGAGTCGTGAACAGAAGTTGTTGTAACAGAAAGTTCTCTGTAGTCTTCAAAATCAACATAAGGCTGAGAAGGTTCTGCCCAGTGACGAGTCCAGCGAAGAACATTGAGACCGAGAATATTCTGTTCCTTCATTACTTCTGGAACGCATTCAAGGCAGACACCAAGATCTTCACCGCAGGCCTGCATCTGAACAGCGCCTGTAAGGTTTTTGAGAATGTCAGTTGCCTGCTCACTCCATTTTTCGTTCTGCTGTTTATCTTTTTCAAGGAATAGAGTTTCAAGCTTTTCCTTTTCTTCCTCTGACAAAGTTGACCATGCAAAGCTTTTGTTAAAAGTCCACACAGGAATAAACGAATCTTCTTCAATTTCGATTAATGTGCGGTTGTTCCAGTATTCAGCAAGCTTCTGACGAATAGCGTCAGCACATTCTTTTTCAAGAAGTGATGAAAGGTCCAGAGAATAAATATCTTTGTCGCCCGTAATTTCCTTTTTAAAAAGCCACAGCTCTTCTGTACCGATCTGATCGCAGCACAACGAAAGAACCTGGTGCGACTTTTCCTGATTCCAGGTAAAGTAATCAATGTCGGCTGTCTTAACATGAGGCTCGCTTAACCAGCGGAGGCGGTCATCTGTAAATCCAAGTTCATTCAATTCGCTTCGGGAAATTGCAACGTATGGTTCAGCGTGTCCTAAAATTGCAGTGTTATCCCGCTCAGGAATTGCCCAGATTCTGAAAAAGCCTAAAATATGGTCGAGACGATATGCACCGTAATACTGGCTTGCAGAAATAAGGCGGTTTTTCCACCATGAATATTTTGCCTTTTTAAGATTACTCCAGTTGTAAGTAGGGAATCCCCAGTTCTGGCCAGAAGGATTTTCACCATCAACAGGACTGCCTGCACGAAGGTCGTGATTAAAAAATTCAGGATAAGTCCAGGCATCGCAGGAATCTTCGTTCATCAAAATCGGCATGTCGCCTTTTAAGATAATTCCCTGCTCCTTAACATAATCGCAGGACTCTTTAAACTGCTGGCTAAGCCGCCACTGAGTCCAGGCGTAGAAAAGATGTTCCTTTTTAAGTTTGGAATCATTCCAGCGCTTTTTGATTTCTTTAAGCCCCGGAAGCTGATCTTCTTTCTTCCAGCTTTTCCATGAGGACTGCATGTTCTGCCATTTTAAATTCTTAAAAACTGAATATTCGATTATCCAAGAATTTTCATCAATCCAGGCCGAAAGGTCAAAATCCGGAGAACCGTTTTTTGCAACATCTGTTGTTTCATAAATTGAACGCAGAAGCTCAGTCTTGCGGTTAAGAATTTTCTGATAGTTAAAACGCTCAGTGTAAGGAAAATCCTTTACCATGGCGTCATAAGCTTTCTTGATTTTTTTGTCAGCCTTGCAGGCACTTTCAAATTCCGGCAAAGCAGAAATATCGGCATAAATCGGATGAAGGGCAAAAGCCGACAAGCCTGAATATGGGGAACTTTGAGTTCCAGTGTCGTTTACAGGCAACAGCTGAATGATTTTAAGGCCAGCCTTTTTGCAAAGGTCAGCAAAAGCCTTGAGTGATGTATATTCACCGATTACAGGCGATTTTTTTGTATATAAAGCGCCAAGGGGAATGGCGGTTCCTGTGAGTTTTGAGATATCTGTATTTTTTGATGAAGCTTTTACTGCCATAATAAAAAAATTATAGCATAGAATTTTTAAGATAGCGAAAGTTTTTTTTGGGATTTTAGGGGAATTTTGAATAACTAAGAGTAAATCTGACAGTCAAAAGCCAGCAGTTTGGTCATAATTGTAAGATTTAACCCTGATTTTCCAGTCTTTCCATTCTTTCCTCAATCAATTTTATAAAGCGAATCTTCAAATCAGGCTTTAAAATAGACTCACCTGCAAGTGCCAGAAATTTTTCTTTCATTCCACAAATTTTTTTAAGCATTTTTTCAGCAGCTGGCTGAGGAATTTTGCAGTAATCAGCAAAAATAAAAAAATCTTTTCTCTTTATGTTTGCTTTTTTACTGTTCAAAGTGAGTGCAAATTCTTCTTTGTCTTCCGGCATAACAACATTAACCGCAAGTAAATCGTAAGCCTTTGAAAGTTCAAACCTGCGACTACCTGGTACATCTTCTATCAGAGAAAAATTTTTAAGATGCATATCGGAGTTTCCGGTTACAAAACAAAAAATCAGCCGATAAAAAAGTTCGGCCATATCAAGGCCTGAGCGAAAAGAAAATTTTATCACCTTTGCGCACTGTTCATAAGAGGACTTATATTTTTCTTCAGTCAAACGTCCGCTTAACTGACAGAAATCTTCCATTGCCAGAAGCTTTGTTGAACCTGAAATGCGGTCAATTCGTTTTGTAATATATGCCAATTTTTCGTCAGTTTTAATCAAAGCGTGAGGAACGGTTTTTATTCCTGCTGCATCCGCCATAGTCATTACAAGATGTTCTAACTCCGGAAGCTGTTCAAAATCCTTCGATTGAGGCTTTAAGATATATCCGGTAGGATATCCAACTAATGTCAGCCGGTTATCAGAATCATCTGAAAGATGAAGAGAAAGTTTTTTCTGAACTCCTGCAACCGTAAAGCCTTTTGCAACAGTATCTGTTACAAGTTGTTCAAGGGCTGCTTCATCAAGATGCAGTTGAGGCATTATATTTGTTCCAAAAAATTTCTTAATGCATTTTTTGTGCCATTGTGCCAACAGTTCAATTTCTGTTGCATTTTCAAGTAATTTATTGCAGCAAAGACAAATTTTCTTTTCCATTACGACTCCATTTCTGTAAGACTTACGTCACCAACAGAATCTTTGCAGGAAGCAAGTAAAAGCCCAAACCTGTCCTTTCTATCGATTTTCCAGTTTTTGGAAACAACAGTCAAAAGCCAGCCTTCGGGAATTAGCCCGTCAAAAAATGGGAACAAAGTCTTTGATGTAAACTCTGCACTTTGAACAGGCAAAGTCAGACTTACTGCAAGAGGATTTTCACCATTCAAATAGTCTTTGTCATAAACAAAGCTATAACCAGAATCAGTTTCACTTAAAATACCTGCAAACACATTCTGAACAAAAACCCTGCCTTTTCTATAAACTGAATCACTCATTATTCATCTCCAGTAACATCAGACTCATTTTTGATTCTTCCAGGCACAAGCTCATATCCGAACATATTCAGCGCCTGATTTATTTTGTCCATTCGGCAGGTTTCTTTTCCCTGCTCCAAATCCCGAACAAAACGCAGCCCTAAACCTGAACGCATTGCAAATTCTTCCTGAGTAAGTCCTGCTTTCTTCCGTTCATCTTTTAAAAACTTGGAAATTGTATTCATGAAAATATTTTATATCAGATTGGGTATAAAATCAAGGATAAAATAAATATTATACCCGATTTGATATAAATGTAGAGCAAAAATGTAACTTTATATCATTTCTGGTATAATTTAGATTCAGTTTTTTTTCTATCGGTTAAATCAGTGAAGAGCTCCTTGTCAAAACTACTTCTTTAGAAGTATAATACAGTTATGAGCAATCTCACACTTTTTCATGGCTCCCAGCAAATCATCGAAACACCTCTTTTTGCATACGGCAAAACCACAAATGACTACGGTCAAGGATTTTATTGTACAGAACATCTGGACCTTGCAAAAGAATGGGCTTGCACAGAAAACTCTGACGGCTTTGCAAACCGTTATCAGTTGGAATCGAAAAACCTGAACATTTTAAATCTTCACGAGGATCAGTTTAATACCTTGCACTGGCTTTCGATTCTTGTTTCAAATCGCACTTTTGACCTGGCAACCCCAATTATGCGTCAGGCTGTTTTTTTTCTCAAAGAGGAATATTCGATTAACCTACAGAAATATGATGCAATTTTAGGTTATCGTGCTGATGACTCATATTTTGCGTTTGCGAAAATGTTCCTTTCAAATCAGATTTCTTACAGCCAGCTTTCGAAAGCTATGATGCTGGGGGCTCTTGGAGACCAGTTTGTTCTAAAAAGTAAGAAAGCATTTGAAGCAATTACATTCACTGGATTTGAGATTGCTCCCAAAAGTGAATTCCTTTCAAAAAAAATTCAACGAATGAACAAAGCTAAAGAGGATTTTCATAAGCTCATTGATAACTATTCTATAACAGAAGAAGATTTATTTATGACAGACTTTATTTTAGGCAAGGTATCGAAACATGATGCACGGTTACGATAAATTCTATTTGACCAATGTAATGGAAAATCTCGGTTCGGCATTTGACTGCGCTGTTAATAAATTTGAAATTCCTGCAAAAGACTTTTATGAGTTTTTTTTAATTTCAAAGGTTGCAGAGCATATTGAAAATGGAAATCCTAAATATATTGCAGGCTTATCAGGACTGGAATTGACGCAGACAATTTTTGACAAGGTGGGAATTAAAAAAACTGTTTTTCAGTATCCCAATTTTGAGCGAACAAAAGAATACTGGGCTGGCTGGATTTTGTCTTACTACCAGTGGCATTCAAACATGACATTTGCTTCAATACAAAAATTCCTTTCAATCGATACAATCCTCAGTCTGTACAATCCGCTCCACGAAGCACCTGAAGAAAAATTTATCGAAGCTGCAGACAGTATTATTGCAAAAAATTTCTGCACAAAACCGACGAAGCTGCAGCTTCTTCGAAAAGCAGCAGGTCTTACTCAAAAAGAACTTTCAGAGCTTTCGGGTATAAACCTCCGCACGCTGCAGCAATACGAGATCCGGCTCAAGGATATAAATAAAGCAAGCGGCGACTCCATTAACGCACTGGCAAAGGCACTTTGCTGTAATTTTTATGATGTGATGGAGATTTGAGTACATTACGGCACATTTCGGCTTACCGCCTGCATGTGCCGTACTGCTGTAGGCTACGCTCGTTCTTGCTAGTTAGAAGCGGAACAAACTATACGGAAGCCTATGTAGTCGCGCTGGAGGCAAGCGTCGTAGTTGTCCCTGTAGGAAACCTCGTAGTCGCCGTTGTAGTAGTCGTAGCGGTAGCTGCCACCACAGCAATAGCGGTGGTCGCGGCTGTAGTAAGGGGAAACATCCCAACACCACTCCCAGACATTACCGCTCATGTCGTAGAGTCCGTATCCGTTTGCCTTTTTCTGTGCCACAGAATGGGTTTTATCCCCACTGTTCTTTAAATACCAGCCAACTTCATCAAGATTATCACTTCCTGAATATTCATAATCCTTTCCGCCACTTGCGGCATACTGCCATTCTTCTACTGTTGGTAAACGAAAACCGTCTGCCTTTGTATTCTGTGTTATTTCTCCACTGCTAGACTTTTCCTTATGTGGCGTATAATTCCATGTTGTTACGTCTGTATTACCGTCTACTGCATACACTGGAGTACGGCCTTTCTCTTTACTCAGCTTGTTACAGAAATATATTGCATCATACCAGTTGACCGTTTATACAGGATTATTTGATGTATTTTTTAATTGTTTTTTTTCTTCATTTATTAAGCCTTCATTGGTTATCTGAAACCAGCTTGGGTTTTCTCCCATGACTTCTTCATACTGCTTTTGAGTGATCTCCGTTGCACTCATTTTAAAATCTTTTCCAGGTATCTCTATCATTTTGATACCTGAACTACCACAGCTGGTAAGCCTAAACCGTAGACAAGTACACCAGCTGCTAATGTTGTTAAAAATTGTTTTTTCATTCTTTTACTTCTCCTGATAGTATAAATTTAACAACATTTTTATTTACTAGTAATACTTTACTACATCAAACTCTAATTAGCAAATCTTTCTAACTACACCAATAGAAAACAGTTTTCATTCCAGGTAGAAAACTTACTGTCATGGGTTAACAATACCATTCCTTCCGCTTTTGCCTGAGCTAAAAGCATACGGTCAAATGGATCTTTGTGTTCTTCTGCATTTTCTTTTTGTGTTAAAGTTTCAAGATTGAAAACATGGTTTGTATCAAGTTCAAGTTTTCTAAAACCAGCAGCTTCACAATACAGTAAAAATTCTTTACCAGAAATCGGAATATTTTTAGCTGCAGTGTGCTTAATCGAAACTTCCCACATTGAAATAACACTGTAGAATATTTCATTATCAGGATTTTGAATCAAATTACGGGCAACATCACTTAATCTTGGATCATCAGTAAGAAGCCACAATGCAATATGAGTATCAAGCAGAATATCCATACACTACACTCCAAACATTGCAGCAATTTCGTCATTCATTTCGTCAATATTGTCTGGGACACTAAATTTGCCTTTTGCTATACCAATGCGCTTTGATACATCAACTGGAGGAATCAGCGTTACCTTGACTACAGGTTTACCACTTCGGGCGATTATAACTTCGTCTTCTTCGTGGTTTTCGAGCATGGCGATTATTTTGGAGAAGTTGGTTTTTGCTTCTAAGACGTTCATTTGACACATATTGGGCCTCCAGATATAAGATAGTGAGGTTAGTCTGGTTAGTCAATCTAGTTAACAAGAAAATTAGAAAAAATCTATTTTATAACGTAATCACTCTACGCATTTACACTATTCATAAAATGAGGTATAATTTAATTATTGGAAATGCCTGATTCCAGGCGGCGTCTCCCGAACTCGATCAGCGTTTGCTGAAATTTGACAATGGGAGGCTTGCTTATGACTATTATAGGACAAATCTTTGCATTTGTTTCTTGCATTGCAACAGTTGTTCTTGCAGTTATGGCAGTACTCACCTACCTACACGATAGAAAAGAGTAAAAAAATAAGCCGCCAATAGTTTATCCACACTCTTTGACGGCTTCGTAGCTTAAAGTGGAGACGACCGACGGAGTCGGGCATTTCCTTTATTTGTAATATAACATATTTAGTGGGCGGCGTCAATTTTTAACTTCACTCGTTTTGCGCGAAGTTTTCTATTTTTTTCCAATAACTTTATCGTCTTATCGGAAACTAAATGCCCCAAAAACGGAACTCCATTTTTACAGCGATTTATTACAGGAGCCTTAAACTCTAACCCAAACGACTTAATAAACCTTTTCATTTTCTCAACCTCACAGTTAAGCTCAGCAACCGAATCTAAAAAAACAATAATATCGTCCATATAACGAACATATCCGGCAGGCTTTAACTGCTCCAGCACATAATGATCCAATGGCGACAAATAATAATTTGCAAAAAACTGACTTGTTAAATTACCTATCGTAAGACCCGATTTGAACGAATCAATTATGTCATATAAAATTCTCAAACATTCATTTTCTTTTTCTGCATGCATAAGTATGAAAAATAAACTGTCTTTCAAATACAGGCTCAAGCACATTCATTATTGCATGATGTACAATTCTGTCCTCAAAAGAAGCCGCCGTTATAAGACGTTCTTTAGGATCATATATTTTAAACTGATAATAATTTCCGATTTTATATGTATTTGACTCAAGTCTCTTTTTTATAGAATGTAAATTTTCATCTGCCTTGCAGTCAAAAATAATGGCGGACGGTAAAAAACGTTTTCCTTTTAGAGCCTTTAAATATGCATTCCTTAAATTGTTAAAATCAGTAATCTGGTTAAATAAATTTCCGATGCGTTTCATAAAAAAACTGTGTTAAGCGTTCGCGTATATTTACCGCTACTAACACAACACAGCCAAAATTATTTTTTGTAGATTTTTATCGAAGTAAAAACCTACAGGAATAAACCGGTTCTGCAAAATTGACGAATCACGTTTATTACAGAGCTGTAAGAAAAGGAGCGGACAATACGGAAACCAAGGTTGTTGTTGCGGTTGTTGGCCAGATTCATACGCACCTGCTTTGAATCTGTGTTGTTCCTGTTGTCCACCTTGCAGTTGTTGTCGTTGTTGTTGTAACTGCCACCACAGTTATAGCGGTTGTTGCTGTTGCTCGGGTTAACATCCCAGCACCACAAGTTATTCTAAAGGCTTATCCCTTATTTTCAGAATATTTCCAATTGATTCGTTGAATCAGTTGAAGACTTTGTTTTAGGTTCAGAAGATTTTTCAGAAACATCTAATGCTTCTGAGTTCTCAACAGTTAAAAGCGCTTTTTCTATCGCACTGATAAAAATATCTCCGAACTGCTTGTACTTTTGTTCGTTCACGCCCTTGATTTTCAAAAAATCCTCTTTTGTTTTTGGCGGATTCTGAGCCATTAAGGCAAGCTGTTCATTGCTCAGGATTCCGTAAAGGGGAATTTTTGTTTTATCACCGATTTCCTTTCTTGTTTTCCGCAAAAAATCATAAACAGCAAACTGACTTGGATTAAGTACATCACGCCAGTCAATTTTTGCACTCATTGTATAACCGGATTTTGTTCCGTCTATGTCCGAATATTCAACAAGAAATACCCATCCGGTGCCGCGCTCACCGTCAATCAGGCGTTTTTCAACGTTGATGATACGGTGAGATTTTAGAAAATTGTTCAGTTCAGCACTGGCACTTGATTCTGAGAAAGGACTTATGAAGAATGTCATGAATTGGGTTTGCAGGGGCATAAACTATTACCTTGTTCGATTATTTTTTTATATATAAAGAAGACTTATAAATTTTACATTTTAATCCTCTATCTATTAAATCTTTTTTTATATTTTGGAATTCCAAATTTAATAAACGATTGTATATTCTTTTTCTAGAATCATCATATGAAAATGGTAATATTGGAGAAACTGTAATACCACTGACTAAATTTTCATCATAAGAAAAATTATTTACATCTAAAAAATCCCTTTCCTCATTTTCATCAACTATAAATATTCTTATTTCATTCTCAAAAGAAAAAGAAGATCTTTTCAAACACATAAGACTTAAATAATGCTCTATTGAAAAATCTTTAGGAAAAAAAATATCATTTCCTAGTTCGCCCTCTTTATCAAGTTTATCGATCTCTTTTTTCGTAAATGAATAAATAGCATTTCCGATATAAACTTTCTTTTTTTCTCTTTTTGCAAATTCATTTAATCTTGACAAAAATTCATCAAGATTAAAATAAAGTTTTGCACATTTTGAATTATCATTAGCTGAATACATTTTCCACGCAGCGGCTTCGTTTTCAATTTTCTTATGAGTTACACATAAACAAAATATCTTTTTGCTTTTTAATTTTTCATACTTCTGATTTATAGCAAGAAATTTCGATTCATAAGGATCTTCCCAAACAGCAGGCGAAACAAACACCATTTTTTTATTTTTCATGTATTCATAAAATCTTTTCAAAGGCATATATCTGTAAACAATTTTATTCTTTTTTGGATCATATCCATTAAGCTTGTAAATATATTTATAATCTTCATGTTGCACACAAGATACTTCACTAAAAATATATTTCCGCACTAATTTATAATTTTCCATTGTTTATCACCTTTTTCATGTTCTTCAAGTTCTTTCATTAATAGTTTATATTTACCTTTTTAAAACTTGATCACTTGTATAAGAATTAATTTTATTTTGGATATTATTTTTAATTGGTGGTAAAAACACAGAAGAATTTTTAACATCCAAAGCATATTTTAACCAATTTATCCACAAACAATTTTCATGCATTGTTAAATATTCCAATTTGTTGTTTTCTATTTTTTCTTTACAACTTTCCGATAAATAAATACCAATCTGTTCTAGTTTTTCATCCTGCCTTTTATCTAAATCCATTGTTCCTTCAATAAAGGAACCAAGCATAGCTACTTTTGCGACAACATATGATATAGATTTTGTTATTACTTCAATTTGTTTTATAAAATTATTTTCAAGCAATGGAATACTAATATCCATAATACCGTCTCTATACACTACATTAGTATTATCATGAAACATTTTTTTTTCTTTTTCTGAAAATTCCTTAATCTCATTTATATCTTTCCAAGACATAAAATCATTTATCTTTTTTTCGGTAGTAAAAGCATTAAGATATTCAATATTTTTTTCGTCCTCTTTTTTTTAATCAATTATTTTTAATTGAATATATAACGTGTTTTTCATAATTATTTCTCCTAATATTCTTTTCTCGCTCCGCCGACAGCAGTACTGCCCATTTCGGCTTACCGCCTTCATGTGCCGTACTGCTGTAGGCTACGCTCGCCTGCTAGTTAGAAAGGAAGCGGACAATACGGAAACCAAGGTCGCCGTCGGGGTTGTTGGCGCTGCAGATGAGCCTGAAGTCCACCTCGCAGCCGTGGTCGTAGCTGCGACTGCCGCCGCCGCAGATATAGCGGCGGTTTCTGTAGTGAGGCTCTTCGTATTCCCAGCACCACTCCCAAACGTTACCGCTCATATCATACAAACCGTACCCGTTTGCCTTTTTCTGTGCTACAGGATAAGTCGTTTGGCCGCTGTTATCGTAATACCAAGCAACTTCATCTATATCGTTGCTTCCTGAATAGGTAAAATTCTGACCTCCTTTTGCGGCATACTTCCATTCAAAAACGGATGGAAGACGGAAGCCATCAGCATTTTGTTTCAGCCCTACATATCCCCTGATTACATCTCCTTTGTGCGGTGTGTAATTCCATGTTGTCACATCTGTTTTTCCATCAACTTCATATGCAGGTGTAAAACCAAGCTTTTCACTAAGTTTATTACAGAAATAAATTGCATCATACCAGCTTACTGTATCTACAGGATTATAATCTCCTTTTAATTTACTTGGATTACTTCCCATAATTGCTGTATACAATTTCTGCGTTACTTCGGTATTAAGCATTTGAAAATTATAATCTGGAATATCCACCATTTTTATTCCCACAGAATCAAACACTTTTGCAAGTTCAAACTGGTTTTTCTCAGCTGCAACTATCCCAACAATCTCACGCAAATCCTGTTCCGGCTGCATCGTCTGGTCTTTTACAGCATTAAGAGCACTGTTCTGCGTAATTTTTCCGCTTACGGTGTTTATTACGCGAATTTTTGAAAAATTGAACTTGTACTGACTTGGCTTGTTGTCTGCTTGTGCCGTTAAGTTGTAGTCAATTTCAAAGTAGATGATTGGGGCGCCGCGCACTAAAAGGGAGTTGTACATATCTACGTTGTTCGTGTACTCTTCAATTACGGCATCATCCATTTCTGTTGCCATGTCAGGGGCTTTTTTCCCGCTCAAGGCTTCGTACTTTACGATAAAGTTATCTGTGTAGACAAGGATTCCGTCTGAATAAAGGCTAAGGTATGCGTTCCAGCCGTCCTTGCTTCCTTCGTATTTTCCAAAGCTTACTTTAAGTTCTTCTCCCATAGAAGATACTGTGCGAACTGCACTAAGTGCTTTCTGGTCTGCACGGATTTCTGCAAGGAGTGCGTTCTGCTGTGCCATCGTAGACTGTTTTACGCTTTCGCAGTCGGAAAAAAACTTGTTCGTTAAGTCTTCATAGCTTTTTATAATCTGCCTTTCGCGGCGTTCAAGTGCCTGTGCCGTCGGTTTTCCGTCGCTTCCAAGTTCTACGGTTGAATATGACTTATTGCGTATTCGTTCTTCTTCGCTCTGGCGGTCTTTTACAAGCTGGTCGTAAAGTTCCCGGCTCCGGCTTTCTACGCTCTGGCGGATTTCTACAAGTGCTTTTTTCTTTGATTCAAGAATGTTTATCTGACCCAAAACGCCCTGTTTTTCCAACTTAAGCTTGCGGACTTCTGCTGCTTTTGCAGCAGCGTCTTTTGCCATCTGGTCACGCTGGGTTTTTAATGCAATGGAACGTTCTGCTTCAAGCTTTGCATCTTCATCTGCACGTGCTTTCTGTGCTTTAAGATCTTCCTGACGCTTACGTTCTGCATTCTGTTTTTCTACAAGTAAAGCTTTTTCTGCTTCGATTCTGTTTTTGTTCTGGATGGCATTGATGTCGTTTGATGTCATGAGTCTTGAAAGTTCTGCATCATAGTCTGCCATCTGTTTTTTAAACTGTGCTTCATTCTGTTTTGCAAGGGCTAGCTGATCATCTACGCTAAAACCTGCTGAACCACTTGCAAGTAAATTTTTGTTTAAATCTGAAATTTTGATTCCAAGTTTATTTCCAATAGCAAGTGTTAATTCATCCACAGCTCCTGTCGTACCATAAAGATATTCAGCTTTTGAGTATTCTTTACTTATGGCACTTGCAAGTTGTTCTCCTGTTGTAAGGTCTGTAAAATCAACGCTTACTGTATATCCATTTTTTGTTCTTCGTATCTTTGTAAAAAGAGCAAATTTTGCTGTAGTGATTTTTCCTAGTTCAATTGATGTCGATTCGTCGCGGGCTGCATTTTCGCTTTCTGCTTGTAGTTTTTTAAGAGCTGCTTCTGATTTTGAATCAACTACAGTTTTCATTCCAAGATATGCCTGGAGGTTACTTTTAAACTTATCCTGCACTTGACCCGGAAGCCATGCAGCATCAGCCTTTGAAAGGTTTTCCATTTCCTGATTTACTACCTGAACTGGAACTATTGTAAGATTTGCCTGGCGTTCACGCTCCCATTTTTCTCTAGCTTCCTGTGCACGTTTTTTTTCTTCCAAAACTAATCGCTCTTCATATTGTGCAATTGTTTCAATACCTTCAATATTTGTAATTGAATAAATTTTTGAAGATAAATCTTTTACTTCAAATGTTACTGAAAGTTTTTTGTTTGCAAACTTTATTCGTTCGTAGATATTTGTCATATCCATTCCAGATACGATTTTAATCTTATTTTTTGCAAAAACTGGAAGTGTCACCGTTCCACTTTCAGAAACTCTCATTAAAGATAAATCGAGTTCACTGACAAATATTGCAGTTTCATTTTTATTTTTTTCAAGTGTTTTCCCAAGATTCTTTTCCGCTACTACTTTCTGTGCGAAAAGAGAACATGAAAATAATAATGAAAAAATCAATGTTATAAATCGCTTCATTTTTTCGTTCCTTTAAATTTTTTATTTAGTTTATTTGTATCCACATAACTTTTAATCAAAGCAACTGCTTTTTTTAGAACTGGTGATAAACCACTTATACCAGGAATTGCACTTAATACCGAGAATAACATCTCTTCACTTAAAGATATTCCTTCTTTCTTTAATTGCTTAGAAAATGGTTCTGTCGTTAAGAAATCAATACCATCATTCTCTTTTTTAAGGTTTTCTTGAATAATAGTTTTCATTTCATCAATTTTATTTTCACCTGCAATTAAACATATCAGATCCAAAAACTCACTTGGACTTAAAATCATAATCTTTGAGTTAAAAGACGAATCTACAAATCCTCCCAATAAATCAACCGCATGTTTTACTTCAATATACAAATTCGGATCCTGTATTTGTATTTTAATTTTTCCTTTTTCAAACACTGCATTTTTGAGATGTCTACAAAAGGCCTCCTGCCAATTGTATTTTCTCGGATACTTTAATTGTTTACGAATTTTAAGATTATTAATCTTTGATTCTGGCAACCCCAATTGTTTTGATAACTCATAATTACTGTAGTTATCATCTTCTGTTTCATTTGCATCTATTACCCTGTCTATATAAATTGAAAACAATAAGGTTTCAAAATCTGACTTGCCCATTGTCCCAAAATTACCTTCGTAATATTCGTCTGCAATTTTATCAAAGGCTTCTATTTTTGCTTTGTCATCAAAAAATTGTTTATATTTTTTTGTATATTGCATTTTTCCCCTACATCAAATAACTAGCCAGATCCTCAGCTTCTTCAACTGCAGCTTTTGTCTGGGCTTCCTGGGCATCAAGTTTTTTTCCTTCGAGTCGGGCCTTTGCTGTTTCTGCGTTGCTTGCAGCTGCTTCTGCATTTGCCTTTGCGCGTTCTGTTTCTAAGCGGGCCATCTGTGCCTTATACAGAGCTTCTTCTTCTGCCTGTTTTTTTGCATCTTTTTTATCTGCGTCTTCTTTCATTTCGCTAAAGAGTGCTCCAACTTTTTTCTTTGTTTCTGAAGTTAAGTCTGCTCCGCCCATTAAGTCCATAAGATATTTTTTACAGATGTTATCCCATGTTGTTTTATCCATTGAATAAACTGTGTAATAAATATATTTTTCTTCAATTATCTTTTTACCTTTTGCATCCTTTTTTGTCGTGCGGACCTTCTGCCAGAATTGTGTTTCTTCTCTTAATCCTGCCATTTCTGCTTTTGTTTCACTTGCTGCAACAAACAATGCTTCAAGCTGGCCTTCATCATTTAAGCCCTGTCCAACTCTACCGATTACTTTCTGATTCAATTCTGCAGCCTGTGCATATGCAAAACCAGAACGACTTAAAGCCTGAGCTGTTGCTTCTGTCTTTCCGGTTGCCATGCTTACTTTTACGATTCTTGAATTATCCATATCCCATTCTTTTTTGAATGTAGAAGCATTTCCTCGGCGAAGATTTTTAAGCCATGTCGGAGCACTTACTTCTCCAAGTGATCTGTCTGTCCAGTCAATGACTGTCGCATTGTCGGCATTCTTTTTTACCTTTACTCCAAGTGTTCTGTCTTTTGCAAACATACTTACTGTCATGCTTAGAATTACAATTAATCCTGTAAAAATTTTTTTGTTAATTTTTTTCATCTTAATTTACCTCCGATGATGTTTATAAACTAAAGCTTCCGCTGAACTTTTCGTTCAGGGAGTTTTTAATTTGTTCTGTTAATTTTGGATATGATTTTTTCTGTGCACTTTCGATTGTGTAACCGATTGATTTTTCGTCTGAAGTTACTTCATACGAGAAAACTGTCTTTGCCTTTTTGCTTGAGATTTTTATGTTTACTGAAGGTTTGATTGAAATAGGATCAGAACCTGATTCATTGTTATCTACGAGTACCTCTGCAACATAACTTGCTTCTGCTTTTGTTTTTGCAACGGTAAATCCTGCATCTGTCAGAACTGTAGAAACTGCCGTTGAAATCATTCTGTTATAATCGGAATTAATACTGATATAAATAGAACAGTTCTGTTTTGCTTCTTCAAAGATTACAGGAATGTTTGAAATATCATCCCGTTCTTTCTGGTACTGTGCTTCTTCTGACGGATTTATAATTCTTCCATATTCAAGCTTCTGTAAAAGTTCAGTTCCTAATGCCCAGACTTTTTTACACATTCCAAGCTTTGTAAAATAATCTGTTTCTTTCGCAAGATTTTTATAAAGACCTGAAAAGCTGTTTTTCTTTATATCAATCTGAGGCTTGTACTGCTGCCAGGCATCTTCGCGGTTCATGTAAACAACGCAGTACCATTTTTTTTCTGCCTTTACATAAAAGGGCTCTGTGTATTCCAGACCAAAAAATTCAACCTGCGACTGAACATTCACTTCATCTACGACCACCGTTTTTTCGTCAATGGAATCATTTGTCGTTACCGAGCTGAGGGTTGTAGAAAGATTTGCATTTACATTTGACTGAAAATATCTTGAAAGGGCTCCTGTGGCATCTGTTTTTGCCTTTTCAGCACTGTCACCGCTTCCTTTCTGTGCAAGATATTCGCTGTTTGGAAAAACTTTACGGTAATTTTGAACCCAATCCGGCAGGACTTGAGGTTTGGCATATAATCCGAAGCTTAAAACAGATAATACAATTAATAAAAAAGTTTTTTTCAATGTAAAAACTCTCCTCACCTAGTAGAAATTTAACAACTTTTTTATTTAGTAGTAATATTTTACTATATCAAACTTTAATTAGCAAGTTCTTTCTAACTACATCAAGTTATTAATAAAATTTTACTATTATGTGAGTATGAGTTTCAGAGATAATTTAAAAGAGGCTATGTTCATTGCCAATATTACAACTAAAGAGTTAGCAGCAAAGACTGGCATAAAAGAAGGCACTATAAGTAATTATCTTAAGAATAAAGGTTCGCTGCCAAATATAAAGGCTGGGACTGATCTTGCAAACGCATTGAATGTAAGTGTAAATTTTCTGGTTTATGGATACGACGAGGATAAAGCGAAAAATTCAACTAATACTTCAAACTCAAAGTATTTAAAATATTCGAAAACGGTAAGTCAATTAGATTCCCTTTCTAAAGAATTTCAAACCGCAGTAATTTTAATGGTAGATACACTTTCGAAAAACAGTTGATATACCTCTGAAAATAAGATAATAATCTTAGTCAGGTTAGTCAAGTTAAAATCGTTTCACCACAACTTCCGCAATCCCAGAGTATCCTTCATCACTTGAAACAATAACTAAATCCCGTACAACTGCTGTTGCACACAACCAGAGCTTGTTATCATTAAAGTCCGGATACCGTTGTTTTAGCTTTCCATATTCCAGGGCAATGCTTTCATCAATATTTACGATATGTAGGAGGTGAACAAAATCATCTGCAATTTCAATAGCATTCTTTTCAGTTTCAGAGTATTCGGTGCGGGCCATGTAATTCAGCTTTCCTACAGTAACTGCTGAAACGTAAATGTTTTCTGTATCATCAAAAAAATCAAAAAGCTCTGTCTTTCCTTTAAAAAAGTCAAAAATAGTTAGCGCATCTACAAGATAGTTCATATATTTTTCCTGCTTGAATATTTTATTTTTTTAATAACGCAAAAAATTTTCTTGCAGTAATGCCAGCTGCATCTGAGTTGATTTTATCTGAACGCTCATCCCAGCTCTCGTGCATCATTTCTACGATTTCTTTCATTGAGATTGTCTTTAATTTTGAGTTAACTGTTGAACTGTACTCTGCAAGTTCTGCAAATGGAGATTGTGCGGCTACCGGTGTTTCTGCCGGAATGATTTTGAACTTTGAACCATCAGCACGGGTTATATATGCCATTCCGTTTTCTTTTACAGAATCCAGCAAAGATGATAAATTCTGTCTTGCCTGAGAATAAGTCATTACAAACATACAACACCCCTTTTTTTCGCAATTTTTGAAAGATCCTCATCATATGTTAAAAGAGGACATCCAGTTCTTAAAGCACATTCAAGATAATACATATCATAAGCATAATGCTTTTCATCTGCTGCATAGCTTAGTGAAGCTTCGAAATCTACATCTAATAAGGCAATCGGAAGCTTTCTGTAAAGCTCAAAACACTTTATTGCAGCCTCTTTAGTCATAAGATTGCGCTTAAGCCATTTTGAAAGTGAATTTCCCAATTCAAATGGAAGGCACGCAGCAGAAAGTAATTGGTAACCTTCTGATTTTTCCATAACATCCTGAGCAGTTGATTCCTGTTTTATAACTGCCATAATGCATGAAGCATCAATTATTAAAGATTTCTTTTTTTTACTCATATTATAATTGTACAATCGTACAACCTAAAAGTCAAGTTTTTAAACACACAAAAAAAGGCCCCGGAACAGTTTCCGAGGCCTTGAAAATTCCCTTAAATAAAGGATTTATTTATTGAGGTATTCAACAACCAGCTGACCCATTTTCTTTGTGCCAACAAGCTTTCCGCTGGCTTTTACAGCTTCAACATCACCTGCGATATCCCCTGTACGCCAGCCGTCATCGAGAACCTTTTCAACAGCTGCTTCGATTGCTTTTGCTTCGTCTTCAAGCTTGAATGAGTAGCGAAGGAGCATTGCAGCAGAAAGGATTGTTGCAAGTGGGTTTGCAAGGTCTTTTCCTGCGATGTCTGGTGCTGAACCGTGGATAGGTTCGTAAAGTCCTGGACCTGTTCCGTCACCGATAGAAGCAGATGCAAGCATTCCGATTGAACCTGTAATCTGAGAAGCTTCGTCAGAAAGGATGTCACCAAACATGTTTGAAGTTGCGATAACGTCAAACTGTTTTGGATTACGAACCATCTGCATAGAAGCGTTGTCGATGTAGAGGTAAGAAAGCTGAACTTCTGGGTAGTCCTTCTTTACATCTTCTGCAACACGGCGCCAGAGTTGTGAAGAGTTAAGGATGTTTGCTTTATCAACTACGCAGAGTTTCTTCTGGCGGTTCATTGCATACTCAAATCCCATGCGAACGATGCGTTCGATTTCTGGGCGAGTATATTTTTCTGTATCCCATGCAGTGTTTCCGTCTTCTGAAGTTCCTCTTTCGCCAAAGTAGATACCACCAGTAAGTTCGCGAACGATAAGGATATCAAGTCCGTCGCCTACGATTTCATCTTTAAGAGGACAAGCGCTTTTGAGCTGTTTGAACATGAGAGCAGGACGGAGGTTAGCGAAAACTTTCATTCCGCCGCGCATTCCAAGGAGTGCTTTTTCTGGGCGGATTTCTGAAGGAAGGTTATCCCATTTTGGTCCACCTACAGCACCGAGCAAAGCTGCGTCAGATTTAAGACAGATATCAAGCTGATCTTGTGGAAGTGGATGACCGAACTTGTCGATAGCACATCCACCAGCAAGTACGTTTGTGTAATTCCATTTGTGGCCATATTTTTCTGCCACTGCGTTAAGAACGTTAACTGCTTCTGCAACAACGTCAGGTCCGATTCCGTCACCAGGAATCAAGGCAATAGTCTTTTCCATGATATTTCTCCTCACACGATGTGTGTTTTTTATAATTTTAATATTACTTAAAATATACAGTAATTCTTAAATTTTGACAATATTAAAAGGAATATTTCTAAAAAATGGACAGGCAGACGGGAAGAAAAAGCAAGCGGCAACATCGTCATTGTGAACGGTGCGAGCATTTTCGCGCAGCGAAAAGCGCAGTCTGACACCTTATACCGTTCAGCATGACGAGTTGACGTGCTTTAAAATTACTTTTAATTTGATTATACTATAAGAATGAGAAAAATATCAGAAACATCAAAGGGAATTATCTGCCTTGTTACCTCGGCATTCTGTTTTGCCATGATGGCGGTTTGCGTTAAGCTTGCGGGGGATAATATTCACTTTATGCAGAAGGCGTTTTTCAGAAACTCTGTTGCGTTTTTGATTGCGCTGGTGCTTTTGATTCGTGAAGGCGCCGTTAAGGGTAAGGCTTCTCTTTCTGTTCCGAAGGTTTGCTGTTTTTTTCTCGTTTTGAGGTCTGTGACAGGCTCTTTCGGTATTTTCGGGAATTTCTACGCCATCGACCGTATCTGTCTTGCCGACGCTGCGATTCTTAACAAGATGGCGCCTTTCTTCGCGGTTATCTTCAGCTTTTTCCTCATAAAAGAAAAGATCAAGTTGGTTCCTTTTATTGCCATCATGATGGCGTTTGTCGGGGCAATGTTTGTAGTAAAACCAAGTTTCAACTTTGAACAGACTCTTCCTACCCTTGCAGGCTTCGTCGGCGGAATGGGAGCAGGCTTTGCTTATGCCTGCGTTCGAAAGCTTAAAAGCCTTGGGTGTAATTCTAAAGTCATCGTTTTATTTTTCTCAGCTTTTTCGATGCTGATTTCTCTGCCTTACATGATTACAAGCTTTGATCCGATGACTTTATATCAGGTTCTGATTTTGTGCAGTGCAGGCGTATGTGCTGCCGGCGGTCAGTTTGGAATTACTGCCGCTTACTATCACGCAGCTCCACGTGACATTTCAATTTACGATTACTCGCAGCTTATCTTTTCTACAATGCTGGGATTTTTCTTCTTCGACCAGATTCCGGACAGATACAGCTTTATCGGTTACACAATCATCATCTCGATGGCCGTGCTCAACTTTGTCTGGACTAAAAAAAATCACGAAAAAGAAATGACCAAGCTTTGAGGAATCTAAAGACAGCCTGATAGCTTCTGAAAATTCCTCTGAAGTTAACTCATCCAGGATTCTGCTTTTAAATTATGTATATATATTAGTATATACATATCACCACACCAAGTGAAGGCCTTAAAAATTCCACATAATTAACATACATTTTCTTTAAAAAAATCGCACTTTTTATAGTGGAAAATTCAAAATTCTGCCGAAAATATATAAGAAGACGAATACTGTCATCGAATGCCCTTCTGGCGATTCGTTGAAAATCCGAAGTTTTCGTTTATAATAGAACTATGCCGACAGATGGATTTATCATTTCCCAAGATGGAAAAACTTTAACAAAATGTGAATTCTCAAAATTAGGAACTGTAATCAGCGTTCCTACAGGAATCACAAAAATCGCAAACGGTGTCTTTGCAGAAGCACCAGTTACAAAAGTAATTCTCCCTGATTCTGTAACAGAAATCGGACAAAACCTTTTTTCTTCAAGTGAAACTCTTGAAGACGTAAAACTTCCATCTAACCTCACCTCTTTAAAACCATTTACCTTTGCCGGCTGTTCATCATTACGCAGAATCACAATGCCAGACAACATCACTTCATTCCCTGAAGGCTTGTTCTGGGGTTGTATTTCATTACCAGAAATTCCTTTCAGAAACGGAATGGAAGCTCTCGAACCGGATGTTTTCCGCGACTGTGAATCGATCACTTCAATTCAGATTCCGCCAAGCGTAAAGGTAATCAAGACAGGCGCACTTTCGGGCTGTACAAACCTTTCGACTATCGTATTCCCGGCAGGTCTTGAAAACATTCAGGACAGAAGCCTTGCGGGATTAAAATCCCTGCAGTACATGAGATTTTCAGGCGACTGTGATAATTTCTTCGTTGATGAAAACGGCGGCTGTCTTTATCAGTTAACAGAGAACGGCGCTGTTTTAATCAAGTGTCCTGTTAATGTTGAATCAGTTTATCTTGTAGAAAATACCTGCGACGTTCATATCGATGCTTTCGAATGTTGTAATTCCCTTGCCGAAGTTTATGCAAGCGAAAATGCACCGGAAGCTCTTGTTAATAAATTGATGGAACTTATTCCTCACCTCGATATCAATTCATATTCCGACGAACCTTCTGAAGAAGAAGCCTTCTCGGAAAAAATCAAAGACCTTGGCGAAGATCTTGATAAAGTTCAGGTTAACGAAGATGAATTTTCTGCTATCGGGGAATTTACACAGGACGATGCTGATGACGAAGAAGACACAACTGAAGACAACAGCAGCAGCCAAAGTTCCGACGAAGAAGTTTCAATTAATCAGAATGAAGTTGAAAGCATCTTAAACCAGCACAATGTTGTAGAACCAGCAGCAGCTTCCGATGAAGACGCTCGCATCCAAGAAATCTTAAACTCACAGTGCTGCAGAAACGATTCCCTCGACGAAGGCTTCAGACCGATTTCAATGGACGAACTTGAAAAACTCATGAACGGTCCAGTTGTCGATCCGCTGGAACTGCTCAAAGCAAACGAACAGTCCGCTTCAGAACCTGCAGTCGCAGAAGAACAACCCGCATCGGTTTCTGAACCTGAAATTACCAAACCAGTAATTGAGGCAACAGAAGAACCTGCAGTGATTTCAGAACCTGCAGTCGCAGAAGAAGAAAAACCAAAGCGCCGTCGCGCCTCTAAAAAAACTGAAGCCACTGATTCGACAGAAGAAAAACCAAAACGCAAACGTGCAAGAAAAACTGCTGCTTCAGAAGATGAACAGTCAGAAGATAAACCAAAACGCCGTCGGGCATCAAAGAAAACAAAGAAGACAGAAGACATCGAAAGTCCTGTAATTGAAGAACCTGTAGTAGAAGAACAGACTCAAGACATAGAAATTCCTGCAATTGACGAATCTGCATTTGCGACAACTGAAGAACCACCAGCTGCGCCTGAAGAACCACAGTTTATTCGCGCAATGAAAAATGTTGCGTCACACCAAATGGTTATTGAAGACGAAGGCAACAAAATTGACAATGTATACGGCGACCTGAAGGAACTGCTTGTAATTGCTGACGGAGTTGCACCAAGCACAAATGACTTCTCAAGCCATCTTGTAAAGTTCTCCAAAGCAGTTGCTAAAAAATATGGATTTACTAAGATTTATTTCTTTGAAGATTTGCCTCTTGATAATCCGGAATTTATTTACGGACTTGAGAGCTTTGGTAATTTCAGAAATGTTCTTTATGCGTGCAACAAGCCAAGTGCAGAAAATATTTCTGAAAACCAGAAAGGTCTTATTGATGCTGCAGGTATTTCTCTTCCTGCTTCTTCAAGAATCCAGAGTGTTAAAGAAAAACTTTCTGATGCAGACCTTCAGTATCCTGTAAAGATTCTTGTTCAGGATAATTACATTGAAGGTCTCCTTTACTGTGCAGAAAAGTACAGAAAGGAACACGACATTAAATAACAAGTCACTTATATAAAACATAAAACGGATTTGAACAGTTCAAGTGAAAAGTTCAAATCCGTTTTTTTATTTTAAATAATTCATTCATAAAAAAGCCTCAGATTCTTTCGAACCTGAGGCACATTCACTTTCCTGGAGCTTGTCGAAAGCTTTCCCACCCGCGACAAAAAATGAATTTATTTCAATGACTTACGTTTCTTAGAAACTACGTCAAATACTACAGCGAGAAGAAGTACGAGACCCTTAACAGCTTTCTGCCAGTTTGCATCAACACTGAGGATCGACATACCGTTGTTCAATACACCCATGAAGAGCGCACCAATAACTGCACCGCCTACTGTACCTGTTCCACCATAAGCTGAAGCACCACCAATGAAACATGAAGCGATAGCATCCATTTCGTAGTTTGTACCAGCAGTTGGAGCTGCAGAGTTAAAGCGTGCAACACAAACGAGAGCTGCTACAGCCGAAAGGAATCCCATGTTTGTATAAGCAAAGAACATGACTTTATCTGTGTTAATACCAGAAAGTTTTGCAGCTTTTGCGTTACCACCAATTGCATACAGATAACGACCAGGAACGGTGTTCTGTGTGTAATATGAATATGCAGCAACTACGATTGCGATAAGGATAAGAATTACTGGATAACCTGAGTTAAGTCCGAGCAATACTGATACACCCATGATAACGATGCTTACGAGAACCTGTTTGATAACGAATGGAGTTGTAGCTCCAACATGATATCCTTTTCTTCTCTTGTTGTTTCTAGCAAGAACCTGCAATACAACCATCAATGCACAGCATACGATACCGATGATGATTGCAATCTGCAATGTTGAAGAAGCAAACTGCCAGATGCTTTTTACAGCTCTTGCATTAGGATCAATTGAAACCAAACCTGTTTTTGTAATTGCCATGTTTGCATTTGTTTTACCGATGAAGCTGTTGAACAGGTTCAAGTAGTTATCTGGAAGTGGAGAAATTGTTGTACCGTTAAGGATAAGCAATGAAACACCACGCCAGAGCAACATTCCTGATAATGTACAGATGAATGGAGGAATATGCATATATGCAATCCAGAAAGCATGCCATGCACCGATTAAAGTACCAATCAAAAGACAAACAAGAATTGCAGCATAAATATTCCAGTGAAGATTACAAATCAAAACACCGGCAACTGCACCAACAAGACAAACAACAGAACCAACAGATAGATCGATGTTACCACCAGTTAAGATACAGCAAAGCATACCAACTGCAAGAATTACTACATACGCATTCTGGTTAATAATGTTAGTTACGTTAGTTGGATTAAGTAACGACATTCCAAAAAGATTGAAGCCCTTTCCGCTTTTAAACATCATCAGAACTTCAAACAAAACCATTACAGCTACAAGCGCAACAAGCATTGTATTGTTTTTTAATACATTCAAAATCGCAGAACCTGGCGATTTCTTTTCTATTTCGTTCATTTATATACTCCTTAATTCCAATATACTTTCTGCAGAATTAATTATCTGATTTTAAGATAGCAGCCATGATTTTTTCCTGAGTTGCATCTTTACCCTGCATTTCTCCAACCATCTTTCCTTCAGCCATGATGTAAATACGATCACACATACCGAGGATTTCTGGCATTTCAGATGAAATGATGATTACCGATTTTCCGTCTGCAATCATTTTGTTGATAATACAGTAGATTTCATACTTGGCACCAACGTCGATACCGCGTGTTGGTTCATCAAGAATCAAAATATCAGGTTCTGCAAAAAGCCATTTACCGACAAGAACTTTCTGCTGGTTACCACCAGAAAGGTTTCCTACATCTTCAAATACGCTTGCACATTTTGTGTGCATTTCTACACGCATTTCTTCTGCGTATTTGTTTTCAAGACCGAAGTCGATAATTCCGTTTTTTGAAATCTTGGAAAGTTTTGCAAAGGTTGTATTTTTCGCAATACTTTCAGAAAGGATAAGTCCGTTTCCTTTTCTGTCTTCAGTTACATATGCAATACCTGCATCAATTGCACTTTTTACATCAGGGAAGTGAACTTCTTTTCCGTTAAGGAATATTTTTCCAGAAATATTTGCACCATACGAACGACCGAAAATACTCATTGCAAGTTCAGTACGTCCGGCACCCATAAGTCCTGAAATTCCGAGAACTTCACCTTTACGAACATTAAAGTTGACATGATCACATACTTTGATTCCGTCAAATACCGGGTGATCTACACACCAGTCTTTAACTTCAAAACAAACTTCACCAGGATTTGAGTCGCGCTTAGGGAAGCGGTCAGACAGTTCACGTCCTACCATGGCAGCAATGATTGTATTTTCATCAAATGGATCTTTGCCTTTATATAATGATTTAATTACAGTACCATCACGGATTACAGTGATTGCATCTGCAACATAAGATACTTCGTTAAGTTTGTGGGAGATGATGATTGATGTAACTCCCTTCTTCTTCAATTCAAGCAAGAGATCAAGAAGTGCCTGTGATTCTCTTTCATTCAAAGAAGCTGTAGGTTCATCAAGAATAAGAAGTTTTACGTTCTTTCCTAATGCTTTAGCAATTTCTACAAGCTGCTGTTTACCTACACCAATATCTTTAATTAATGTGTGTGTTGATTCTTTCAAACCTACAAGGTCTAAAAGTTCTTTTGATTTGTGATGAGTTTCATCCCAGTTAATTTTTGCTTTTGATCCACGTTCGTTTCCGAGGAACATATTTTCTGCAATTGAAAGGAGAGGAACAAGGGCCAGTTCCTGATGAATAATGACGATTCCCTTACTCTCACTATCTTTAATTTTCTGAAACTTACAAACTTCACCGTTATAAACGATGTCACCGCTGTAAGTTCCGTATTGGTAAACACCACTAAGAACATTCATCAATGTAGATTTTCCGGCACCGTTCTCTCCTACCAGCGCGTGAATCTCACCTTCCTGTACCTGCAAATTTACATCTGTTAAAGCTTTTACAGGTCCGAATGTCTTTGTAATGTTTTTCATTTCCAATAACATTTTCGACAATTGGAACCTCCGTTTATTTGACCAGCAAGAAAAAAAGGCTGTTAAAAAATTCATCGTGTTACTGCCAGAGAGCAGACTGAAGATCTTTTAACAGCCTTTTAATAAATTAAATTATCTCTCTACAAATTATTTCAACTGATCTTCTGTGTAATATCCAGAGTCAATGAGAAGTTCTTTGTAGTTGTCTTTTGTACCAAATACTGGTTCACAAAGGTAAGAAGGAATTACACCTGTACCATTGTCATATGTTTTTGTATCGTTGATAGGTGGTTCTGAACCTTTACAGATAGCATCAACCATATCTACAACTTTTGCAGCGAGAGCACGTGTATCTTTGAATACTGACATTGCCTGCAAACCTTTGAGCATGTTCTTTGTTGATGTGATATCACAGTCCTGACCTGTTACGATTGGGAAGTTATCAGCAGTGTATCCAGCAGCTACGAGAGCGTTTGTAATACCGTTAGCACAAGAGTCGTTTGATGAGTAAACTGCATCAAGACGTGTTTTGTTAGGACCATATCCCTGAGCTGAGATAAGGTTTTCCATTCTCTTCTGTGCTTCTTCTGTTGACCAGTTGAGTGTAGCACACTGAGCTTTTGATGTCTGTCCTGATTTTACAACGAGAACTCCAGAGTCGATGTATGGAGTAAGGATATCCATAGCACCACCGAAGAAGAAGTTGATGTTGTTGTCATCTGGTGAACCAGTGAAAAGTTCGATATAAGCTGGATCAGCTTTTGTTCTGTCTTTGAGCTTAAGTGCATCTACAAGGTAGTTACCCTGGATTGTACCAACTTTGTAGTTATCAAATGTTGCATAGTAAGAAACAGCGTCTGAGTTCATGATAAGACGGTCATATGCAATTACCTGAATACCTTTCTGTTTTGCTGAATCCAAAACAGATTTAAGAGCAGAACCATCGATAGAAGCGATAACCAATACTTCGCTTCCTGTAGCAATCATGTTTTCTACCTGTGAAACCTGTGTAGCGATGTCGTTGTTTGCATACTGCAAGTCAACATCGTATCCACGTTCTTCGAGAGCTTTCTTCATGTTAGCTCCGTCCTGGTTCCAGCGCTGCAAGTCTTTAGTAGGCATTGATACACCAACTTTTACAGCGTCTGAATCTTTTCCACCACAGCTTACCATCATTCCAGTGATACAGAATGCAGCAGCCAAAATTGTTAATAGCTTTTTCATCTAAAAATCCTCCATTGATTCTTTGTACTTTAAAGCAACAGTACTTTCATATTATATGACACTATTTTAAATTTTGCACATATTTTTTTTATTTATTTTTTGTTCGTGCATTTATTGCACGAGTTATTTTCTATTTTCAACTAACTATTTTCAAGAGGAAATTTTAAGCCTGTTATTTTCTTCAAAGCTGTAATAAGAATTTCTGCTTACAATAATATGATCGAGAAGTGTAATTCCGAGAATGTAAGAGGCTTCTAAAATTCTCTGAGTTGTTTTTATATCATCATTGCTCGGAGTACAATTACCTGAAGGATGATTGTGACAGATGATTATTGCAGCCGCATGTTTTTTAATTGCGTCAGAAAAAATTTCACGGGGACTTACAAGAGCATGATTACCGCTTCCAATTGAGATTACATTTATGCTTATTATTTCATGAGCACCGCTCAAACAAACGGCAATAAAATGTTCCTGGGATTTTATTGCATAAGTCTGAAGGTAAGGAATTATATCTTTGGGACACCGGATTTTTGCTTCAAGGTGACAGTTGCGCCTTCGGCCCATTTCAATTGCAGCTGCGACTGCAAGCGCTTTTGAATGCCCTACACCTTTTATTTTCAGTAATTCCGGAACAAGTTTTTCTGACGAAAAGCAGTCTGTAACTCTCAGTATTTTTTCTGAAAGTTCTTCTACCCTTTCATCTTTTGAACCGGAACCGATTATCAGCATAATCAATTCCTCGTCCGAAGGATAACTGATTCCACGCTCTAAGACACGTTCCCTTAAATCTGGTTTTACAAGTGTATTCATATAATATGAATACATTTTTTTTTATTTCTTTCGGCTTATTTTATTTTTTTGAGGAATTTTTTATTTCAGTTGCTTTTTTGTAGAATTCAATAAGTCTTGGAGTAAGCGCGGCTATCGACCACTTCTTTCCCCAGCTCAAGGCTTCCTGTTTTTTCTCATCATAAACCTGACCGTTTTTAAGAAGAAGAATAACTTTATCCGAGAATTCCTCATGTCTTTTTCCAACCATAAAGCCGCCGTTATTGCCCTGCATTACATCGACAGTTCCCATTTCGCCAATAGCCACAACAGGAAGGCCAGAAAGCATTGCCTCAATTGTTACAAGTCCCTGAGTTTCTGTACAGCTCGGGAATACGAAAACGTCAGCAAGTGAATAAAAGTAAACAAGACTATCTCTCGGCTGATAATCTGTAAAGCAGACAGAATCTTCACAGCACAATTCTTTTGCTTTTCTGCGCAGGCGTTCCAGTTCCGGGCCGCCACCGACAATCATCAGTACAGCATCAGGGATTTCTTTCTTTACATTGAACAGCACCGGAAAAAGAAAATCGAGATTTTTTTCTTTTACGACACGGCCGACATAAAGAAGAATTTTTTTATCCTTAACTTCAGGGAACTTTTCATAAATCTGTTTTTTAAATTCCTGCTGTTTATGGCTGTCAACAATGCACATTTCTTCAGGAATTCCTGTAGGCAGAATATCAGTATTTCTGTTTACTTTGTATTGTTTTACAACATCAACAATTCTTTGTGTCGGACAGATTAATTCATCAGCACGCTTGAGATAGAACTTGATGAGGTTCTTTGCCATTCTCTTTGCAGACTGTGTCGGCATAAAATGAATATAGCCTTCGACATAATCTTCCCATAAAGTATGGAATGTAAAAACCATCGGCACTTTTCTTTTTTTTGCATAACGGGCGCCAAAATATCCCATCACAAATTCTGAATTAACATGAACGATGTCAGGATTAAAATTATCAAGTTCTTTTTTTAATTTTTTCCACTGAAACAAACGGCCGGCGCGGTCTTCTTTGGAAAAGAAAACTTTATAAGTAGGAACTCTGAGAATTGTAAGACTAGAATTTTCAGTATTGTTGTCATAATATATTTTAGAGAACTTTTTATCTTTTGTTGATTTTTCATAATTACAGCAAACGATACAAACTTTATGTCCGAGTTTAACAAGCATATCGGCGTAGGATTTTACGGAAATAGCAACACCATTAATTCTTGGAAAAAAAGCGTCTGTAAACATTGCAATATTCATACTTAAAGTATATATAAAAACAAAATAATGTAAAACAGTAAAATTCACCTATATTTAAGGCCTGATTTTTTCGATAATCTTTATATGAACGTTTTAAAAAAAATTCCGGCGTTGCTTTTAATTTTTACAGCCGCAGCAATTCTGATTTCTTCATGTAAATCAACTGTTCCTGAAGTATCAGAAGAAGATTCCGAATATTTTATTCCTAAAGAACCAGTTTCGAGACTGATAGCAGCCGACGGAACAAGAGATGCAGACACACTTTACAGATTCTTTATATCACACTGCAAAAAAAATAAATTAAAAGCAAAAGCAATCGCAAAACTTTACATTGAAGAATGTAAAACAGAGGGAATTAACTCTGACGTTGCATTTATTCAGATGTGCCACGAAACAAATTTTCTTCAATATGGAAATCTCGTAAAAAAACAGTGGAACAATTTCTGCGGCCTTGGAGCAATCAACAAAGAGCAGCCAGGTCTCAGATTCAAGACAATGAGGGACGGAGTTCGCGCACATGTTCAGCACCTCCATGCTTACGGCACGACAGCGGATGTAACATTAATTAACGAAGTAATCGATCCACGCTACAAATATGTAAATCCCCGCGGAAAGGCTACTGACATTTATGGTCTTACAGGAACCTGGGCTGCAGACAGAGGCTATTCTGATAAGCTCGATAAGTTTTTAGCTGAACTTGAAAAGTTTTAGCAGTAAAAAAAGTCACTTTAAAACGAAGTGACTTTTTTTATCGGTTAACCTTTAATTGTTGTTCCAATATAATCCTGGCCATTAAGGATTGCATTGATGTTTTCAATGTTTTTTCCACCGGCACAGATTACGGCAAGATTCAGTTCCTGTGCTTTTTTAGAAGCAATCGGATCGAACGGACAGTTCTTTCCAGGAACCCATTCATCGCCAACCATTTTTCTAAAGTCTGTCCATGTGATGCTGTCGATTGGAGTTGCATCAGGATTTTTGCGAGGGTCGTCTGTGTAAACCTTTTCGATATTCGAAAGATTTACAACAGTGTCTGCACTGAATTTTTCTGCAAGGTAAACAGCATCTGTATCAGTAGAAAAACCTGGTTTCCATCCGGCAGCAACGAGTACCTGACCTTTAAATTCAATATCGTCAGTCGGGTTATAAACAACAGGATTCGGACAGAGAGCGCCGAACGATGCTTTTAAAAGCTGTGCGTTAAGACGTGTTGCCATAATTCCAATCCAGTCTGCTTCAGAATTGTCGGCATCCGAATTTGAAAGACCACTTAAAATTTCACGATAAGCACCCTGATAAATACGAGCAGGTCCGCCACCACCGACAACAAGAATAAGACGTCGGCTTGAATCTTTCAAAAGCCATTCTCTTGTCATTGAAACAAATTTTTTCAAAAAATCAGTATCAGGTGTTTCAGGAACTACAATAGATCCGCCAACAGATAAAACTTTGGTTACTGCCATTTTTTCCTCCAAGGAATTTATACGAACTGCAAGTTCATTTTTATTAGTTCAATTTATTTATAGTAAGATAATTTTTTTTCGAGTTTATTGAAAGCGAATGCAACAACTGCATTCATTAACAGATAGAAAGCTCCGGCAATAAACAATGGAAGAATATTTGCCATTGATGATGCCATTTTTTTTGAAACAATAAGAAGTTCAGAAATACCGATTACGTTTACAAGAGCAGTATCTTTAACAAGTGTCATTGTTTCGTTACCCATTGCAGGTACAATTCTTTTGATTACCTGAGGGCAGATGATATGAATAAAGGTCTGCCAGCGGTTGTAGCCTAAAACAGTGCAGGCTTCGTACTGGCCGTGTGAGATTGATTCAAAACCGCCTCTGTAAATTTCTGCAAAGTAACACGCATAGTTTATAGAAAGCGCAATAACAGCTGCAACAAATCTGTCAATTTTAATTCCAAGCGAAGACAGTGCCATCGGCAGAACAAAATAAACAGTAATAAGCTGCAGCATCAAAGGAGTTCCGCGCACAATAAGAAGCAAAAGCTGAATAGGATATTTTACAACCTTCAGCTTTGACATTCGTCCGACGCAGATTAATGCAGCAAGCGGAACAGCAAAAAGCAATGTAAATATAAAAGCCTGCAGAGAAATAACTGTTCCCTGCATCATAACCTTTAACATATCTGCAATTTTATCTGTTCCGTTCATTCAGCATCTCCTGATTATTTTCCGATTACAGAAATATCTGTTCCAAACCACTTTTCAGCAATCTGGGCAACAGTTCCGTCTGCAGCCATTTCTTCAAGAATTTTCTGAACTTCATTTGTAAGAAGTACGTCATCTTTTCTAAAAGCTATACCATATTTTTCTGATGCAAGATTTTCACTCAATGTGTGAAATGGGAATCCTGAAGTCTTGATTGTATATTCAGCAACAACAACATCCATTACAACTGCATCTACACCATTGATGTTAAGATCCATCAAGGCAAGAAGGTTCTGTTCATAAGGAACGATTTCTGCAAGAGAATCCTTGAAGTCTGGATGAGCATCTACTGCATCTTCTGCTGATGAGCCTGACTGAAGTGCAATTGAAGCACCTTTAAGGTCAGCAAGAGAATTGAACTTTGAATCGTTTCTTACAACTACAACCTGTGCATTATCAAGATAAGGTTTTGTAACGCTCATAGCTGCCTTTCTTTCATCAGTAATTGTAAGACCATTCCAGATACAGTCAATATTTCCTGTATTGAGTTCGAGTTCCTTTGTATCCCAGTTAATTGGCTGAGCTTTAAATTCAACACCAAGACGTTTTGCAACTTCTTTTGCAAGGTCGATATCGTATCCTACGATTTCATTTTTATCATCACGGAATCCAAGTGGTGGGAATGAATCGTCAAGACCAAGCACGAATACTCCGCGTCCTTTAAGATCTTCCAAAGAATTGTCTGCTTTCTTTTCTTTGCCGCAGCTTACGAAAAGAGCACATGCTGCAGTAAGAACTGCAAGAACAGTTAAAAATTTTTTCATAACCATTTTCCTCATATTAAATATTATTTAACTGTACTTTTTGAAGTACAGCTTTTTACAAATTTCTTCAACCCGGCAATCTGCTGTTTTACTTTTTCTGAGCTTGGACCGCCAGTTGTTTTACGAACTTCAACACACGCTCTCGGTGTAATAAAGTCATAAATATCTTCATCGATTAATTCAGAGCAGCTTTTGAATTCTTCCATGCACAAATCTTCAAGCTTAACATTATTGTCGATGGCAATACGAACAGCTTTTGCAGAAACACCATGAGCTGTTCTAAAAGGCATTCCTTTGCGAACAAGGTAGTCAGCAACATCAGTTGCGTTAAGATAGCCGCCTTCGCAGCCTTCTTCCATTACCTTTGTATTCCATTTTGCACTTTCAATCATGTAAGTGAAAACTGTAAGACAAGAAGAAACTGTGTCGAATGCATTGAACAACGGTTCTTTATCTTCCTGCATATCGCGGTCGTAAGAAAGTGGAAGACCTTTCATCATTGTAAGAAGTGCTGTTAACTGTCCGTAAACTTTTCCTGTGCGGCCGCGGATCAATTCTGCAAAGTCAGGATTTTTTTTCTGCGGCATGATGGAACTTCCTGTCGACCATTTTTCGCTTAAGTCAACAAAACTAAATTCTGTAGTTGCCCACAAAACAATTTCTTCAGAAAAGCGAGAAAGATGCATGGCAAGCATGCTGAAACATGAAGTAAATTCGATACAGTAATCGCGGTCAGAAACACTGTCGAGAGAGTTCTGAGTTACGCCTTTAAATCCAAGTTCCTTTGCTACCATTTCGCGATTTAAAGGAAGTCCACTACCGGCAAGGGCTCCAGAACCTAACGGGCTGTAATCAATTCTTTTAAGTGCATCGCTCAAGCGTTCGCAGTCACGGACAAGACTCCATGCCCACGCACACACATGATGAGCAAGAGTTACTGGCTGGGCATGCTGCATATGAGTAAAGCCCGGCATTAAAGTCTTTGTATTTTTTGAAGCGATGTCAGAAAGTACATCGATGAGTTTTACGATTTTTGCCTGAAGTTCAGGAATAACACGTTTGAGGTAAAGACGTTCGTCGAGAGCAATCTGGTCGTTGCGGCTTCTTCCTGTGTGAATTTTCTTTCCAGGTTCACCGATTCTGTCTGTCAATGTTGCTTCGATAAATGAGTGAATGTCTTCTGCGCTGTAGTCGATTGCAAGCTTACCAGTCTTCAAATCTTTTAAGATTGAATTAAGGCCTTTTGTGATTTTGTCACATTCTGCTTTTGAGATAATTCCCTGAGCGCCTAACATTTTGGCATGAGCAAGACTTCCTTTAATGTCGTCTTCTGCCATTCTTTCGTCTACATAAATTGATGTTTCAAATTCAACTGCTGCAGCATCAGGACCTTCTTTGAAGCGGCCGTGCCAAAGTGCTGCGTGATTGTCGGTTGTTAATGTTCCGTGTTTCATGGGAAATATTATAGTAAAAATTGTGATTGGTTACAATTATATTTTTTTCACCACTTGAAAGTTTGTAACAAAAAAAATCCAGCATCGTTACAATGCCAGATTTTTTTTATTCACCTTTACTTATCAATTCATCTTAACTTATTTATTCAACAATTTCTGAACATAGTCGTAAATCAGATTAACTGTTTCGTCTACGCCTAAAATTGAAGCGTTAATACAGAGGTCGTAGGATTTTACTTCGCCCCAAGGTTTTTTACAGAAGTAGTCATGGTATGCACGGCGTTTTTTATCGTGACGAACCATTTTCTTTTTAGCTTCTGATTCAGAAACATTGAACTGTTCTGTAATTTCTTTGATTTTGTCTTCGTCACTTGCAGTAATGAAAATCGATGCAACGTCACAAATACCGTTAAAGATTTCGTCAGCACAGCGGCCGACAACTACAAAACTGTCACCGTCTGCTGCTTTTGATTTAAGAAGAGCAAACTGCATTTCTGCAATATTCTGTTCAGGGGAATTTGACATTCCGCGAACTGTTCTGCTGAAGAATTTGCTTTTTGGTTTTTCATCATATTTACTGAGATCGTTTGTATCAACGCCCATCTGGCATGCTAATTCATCGAGAAGATTTCTGTCAAAAAATTCGTATCCTAATTTATCAGCAAGTTTTTTTCCAATACGATAACCGCCGCTTCCAAATTCACGGCCAATAGAAATAACTAATTGTTTTTCCATTCTATTCTCCAAGTACTAAGTACAATCTCTTTCTTTTATAATACCACGCTTTTAGAGATAGCGCACAAAAATAATTCCGGTACTGATCAGCAATACAAGCACTGTTGCCGGTGCCGAAATCTTACAATATTTTCCCCAGCCGACAGGATGACCTGACTTCTGCGCAACAGCCATACCGACAACGTTTGCAGAAGCTCCGATTGGAGTTGCAGAACCACCAATGTCAGTACCTACAGAAAGTGCCCAGGCCATTGTGCTCAAATCAGCTCCAGGACCTGCAAGCGCCTGAATAACAGGAACCATTGTTGCGGCAAAAGGAATGTTATCAATGAAGGCAGATGCAAATGCAGAAACCCAGATGATAATCGCAATCATTACGTAAACATTTCCGCCTGAAACGTTCTTGATAAATTCAGCAATCAATTCAAGAATGTGAGTCTGTTCAAGACCGCCGACTACAACGAACAAGCCTGTAAAAAACAGAACTGTAGGAAAGTCAACTTTCTTAAAAATGATTCCAAGGTATTTGATGTTTGCAAGAATTGTAATAATTGCAATTCCGATACCGATTGTTGCAACGCTCAAATGTGTCTGTCCGTGAGTAATCAAAAGAGCTACGGCAAGCGCAAAAATCAAAGACGAAATAACAAAACCCTTCTGGTCTTTAATTGCATCTTTTGGTACAGGGAATTTCGAAGTATCAACTTCACCTTTAACAACCAGCTGTTTTTTACATGCAAAGTAAAAATAGAAAATCATGATTACAAGACTCACACCGGCAATTGCACCAGTATTGAACAAGAAGTCCATGAATGAATATCCGAGTTTTGAACCGATAATGATGTTTGGTGGGTCACCACACATTGTAGAAGAACCACCAAGGTTAGCACAGAAAATTTCTGCAAGAATCATTGGTACCGGATTAAATTTCAAAAGTCCCGAAAGTTCAACTGTAACAGCCGCAAGGAAGAGAATTACAGTAATCGAATCAATGAACATTGAAAGAATCGCACTCATCATCATGAATACGATAAAAATAGGTATTACCTTATATTTAACGAGTTTTGCTACATGGAGACACAACCAGCGGAAGAATCCAACGCGAGCCATTCCTTCTACCATGATCATCATTCCAGTCAGGAAGAAAATTGTAGCCCAGTCGATACCCTTTGATTCAATTTCACCGGCAGCTGTATACCAGAAGCCAAGTTTGAAAATATTTTCAACATTGAGAGTTTCACGCAGAGAAGTAACCCAGTTATAGTGACTGCCACTAATCTGGTTGTCAACATTCATTCCAACGCCAAACACAAGAATAAGTGTAAGGGCGCCGCAAACCAAAGTTGTAAATTGCTTAGGGAATTTTTCTGTAATGATCAGAGAAAACATTACAAGGAAAATTACAACAGCTGTAATCTGTGCAACCATAAAAAAACCTTCTTAAGAGAGAGAAATTTATGGCTTATTATAGAGATTTATTGAATATTTCGCAATCAGTACTGTTTATGAATATATAGAAGAAATTTACTTTTTCGCTTTTTTTAGTTTTAGAGCAGCTTCTTTTTTTTCTTTTTTTAAGCGTTTTTCTGCATAAAGCTTCTGATCTGCTTCGTTAAGAAGAACATCAAGATTCGACTGGCGCGAAGAAAATTCTGTACAGCCGATACTCATCGAAAGCACGAACGGTTCAACTTCGCTGTCATTGTATTCCTGGCATTTTGTTGCAAGACGTTTTTTAATGAATGCGAAATCTTTCTTTGTCATTTCAGGCGCAAGGATTGCAAATTCATCACCGCCAAGGCGACCTACAATGTCTGTAGTTCTGAAGATTTCTGATAAAATATCAGCTTCGGCTTTGATGGCACGGTCGCCTGCTTCATGGCCAAATGTATCGTTAATCGACTTAAGTCCGTCCATATCGCCAAAAATTACAAGCCCTGATTTTCCTACAGAAACAAAACGGTTTATCATAGCCTGCGCATCTTCAATAAATCCGCGGCGGTTCAAAATCTGTGTCATTTCGTCAGTACGGCTCAAGGCCTGAAGCTTTTCGGAATATTCTTCAAGAGTAATATTTTTAGTCTTAAGCTTTGCTCTTTCCTTTTCTGCCTGACTTATTTTTAGCGCCGCAATAATTTCTTTTGCTACAAGCTCAAAAACTGTCTGATAGAAAATCTTTTCGTACTTACCGATTTTAATAAGCAGATATCCGTACTGGTTATTTTCTGCATACACAGGGAAAATAAAATGACCGTCACTTAAAAGCTTAGAACAGATTTCTGGAAGCATGTCATCCGACGGATTGAATTTATATTCAGGAACGACAATGCCGTCCTTGCTTGTATAAGTCATTTTTACAACTGCTTTTTCTGGAACAACAAAAGTCGGATTCTTTTTTACATAAACAGGTTTGTCATAAAGAAAAAGCATTGCACTTGAAATATCAAACAGTTCAAAACAATAAGCAAGGCGGCTGTAAAGTTTTTCAAGAGGAACCGGAGTCTGCGATTCACTTAAGAAGTAATGAATCATGTAAACCTGAATCGAACTTGAGAAGTGAATGTTGTGCTTCAAAAGCTTTTTAGTATCTGCAAAACTTGCGCCTTTATGAACAGTCTTTTTACATCCGCAGCTGTGTCTTATAATAGGAACGGCAGAAAAACTCGTAATGTGATTTTTTACAGTTTTCTTTAAGAAATATTCTTCTGCAAGTTTTGCAGCTTTATATCCCTGTTCTTCAATCAACTGGTCTACTGTGGAAATTCCGAAGTCCTGCGCACGCGATGCAAAAACATTATCGTATCCGATAATACTTACATCTTCCGGAACATGAATTCCGTTGTCTTCAAGGCATCCGATACAGCCAAGGGCCATATCATCATTGCAGCAGAAGATTGCATCAAAGTTAAGTTTCTTTTTTGACTTAATGTATTTTTCAAGAGTATTATATGCGTCTTTAAAATTAAAATGTCCGCATAGAATTTTATCTTTAGAAAAGCGGATTTTATTTTTCTTGAGCGTATCAAAGAAAACCTGCGAACGTTCATTTGATTCCATGCTCATAGAACCTGCATTCATCAAAAGAAAATTATGGCGGTTATGTTTATTGATAATATGTTCAACAAGTGTACTTACAGCTTTTGTGGAATCTACAAGAAGTGACGGAATATCCGGGATATCAAGACCGATCGAAATTTTTGGAATCGGTGGGAGCTCGTGGATTTCTTTTATTAAAGCCTGTGCGTTGTAAAAGTTAACGAAAGTTGCGGAACAAACAATTAATACATCAAAATTGTTGGGATTGATAAGTTTGAGCATTGCATCGTATTGAAAGTTAAAACGGCCGCCCTGAGCCTCGCGCAATACAGGGAATACAATAAGGGTACAGTCATTTTCACGACAGTAACGAGAGACACCTTCAATGATAGCTGCCCCGTAATCTGAATATGCTGCATTAATAAAAACGCCGATGCGTACTTTTTTTTCCAATCCCATTCTAAAACCCTATTGTATAATTTTACAACTAGATTCACAGTTCTTCAAGGGAAAAACTCCCGGTCTGCATATAAAAAAAAGGCGGCTCATTTTGTGAACCACCTTTCTGTATCTGTCTTAGTTACATACCATGTAATGCCTGACAGCAAAGATTGTTGTTTAGTCGCCCCAGCTCATGATAGGCTGGTCAATTGGTTTTCCGCCTGGAACCATTGGCAATACCATTTCGTCATTGTCAACGATTGCATCGATAATTACAGGCTTGTTCAAATTGAATGCTTTTGTAAATACATCTTTGAACTCTTCTGCATTCTTTGCACGGAATGAATCAATTCCGTAAGCATCAGCAAGCTTGCACCAGTCTGGACCGAAGTCGAGAGTTGTCTGACTGAAACGGTTTTCGTAGAAGATTTTCTGCCACATACGAACATTTCCGAGAGCGTTGTTGTTTACAACTACGATTACGATTGGAAGTCCGTAATGAGAAATAGTTGCCAGTTCGTTACAGTTCATGCGGAATGAACCGTCACCAGCAATGTGAACTACGCGGTCTTTAGGATTTCCGAACTGGATACCAATTGCAGCGCCTGTTCCGTAACCCATTGTTCCTAGACCGCCTGATGTGTTGAAGGTTCTTGGTTTTGTAAATGGATAGAACTGTGCTGTCCACATCTGGTGCTGACCAACTTCTGTTGTAATGAATGTGTCAGGACCTGCAACTTCGTTGATACATTCACAGATAAATTTAGGGTTGATCGAATCAACTGGTTTTTTGTGATAGCATTCTGGAACGATTTTTTTCCATTCCTGAATCTGGTTGATCCATTCTGCTCTTTTCTTTTCGTTAATCAATGGAAGAAGTTTTGTAAGAACTTCTTTTACATCCCCGATTACCCATTCGTCTGTTGAAACCATTTTATTGATTTCTGCAGGATCGATATCGATGTGAAGAATCTTTGCATCTTTTGCAAATGTTTTTGGATCGCCGAGAACGCGGTCAGAGAAACGCGCACCGATTGCGATAACGAGATCTGATTTTGTAATACCGAGGTTTGATGCGTAAGTTCCATGCATACCAACCATCCATGTACAAAGTGGATTTGTTGCAGGGAATACATCGCGAGCCATCAAACTTTCCGAAACAGGAATATCTGCCTTTGTTGCAAAATCAAAAAGTTCTTTTTCTGCCTTAGAAATTTTTACACCGCCACCAGCGTAGATGATAGGGCGTTCACATGCGTTAATAAGTTCTGCAGCCTTTTTGATCTGTTCATCGAGAACTTCAGGAACTGTAATTGCACGGCGGAGGTTTGCTCTCTTAAGTGCTTCTTCGCTTACTGCTGCATCTGGATTTGCAAGTGGTTCAAATTCAAACTTAGATGCTGTTACGTCTTTTGGAATATCGATTAACACAGGACCAGGACGGCCAGACTTTGCGATTACGAAAGCATCACGGATTGTCTGAGCGAGATCTTTAACGTCCATTACCATGAAGTTATGTTTAGTAATAGGCATTGTTACGCCAGTAATATCGATTTCCTGGAATGAATCTTTACCGAGAAGGATTTTTGGAACGTTACAAGTAATTGCTACAAGTGGAATTGAATCCATGTAAGCTGTGGCAATACCTGTTACGAGGTTTGTAGCTCCCGGGCCAGAAGTTGCCATACAAACGCCAACTTTTCCTGTTGAGCGTGAGTATCCGTCAGCAGCGTGACAAGCAGCCTGTTCGTGAGCTGTCAAAATGTGAGTAATGCGGTCTGAGTGTTTATAAAGTTCATCGTAAATATTGAGGATTGCTCCACCTGGATAACCGAAAACAGTTTTTACCCCCTGCTCTACGAGACATTCGATAACGATCTGTGCGCCTGTAATTTCCATAACAGCTCCTATATGTGCATTGAATTTTTATACAAAGATTAGTTGTGTTTTTTCTATAATACAAAGTTTCGTCAATATATTCAATGAGTTTAAATATATTTAAGTTATTCAGTATGAGTCAAAGGAAGTAAAAATTCCCTTTGCCCCATCTGATACCTTCTAATATTGAACTGAAAAGTATTATGTTTTATATTAATTTTATAGTAAAAAAGTGTTTAAAAAAAGCAGGAATAGGCTTAAAATGGAGAGTATATAACCAACGATTTACTTATGGAGAATATAATGAGTGAAACTATCAATCCTGATGAATTAGGTTGCAAATACAAAAAATATTTTGAACCACTTTTGTCATCATCAAAAGCACCGGCTGTAATTGACGAAACAAACGTATATCAGGTAGCAAATCCAGTACCACGCCAGATTCTTTTTGAAATCATTAAAGACAACTTAGCTGAAGGTTCAAGACTTGAAGGAAAAGAAAACTTCAAAGCTTTCTACGATGCCGTTCAGAGCGGAAAGCGTGGTCTTATCCTTATGGAACATTATACAAATCTTGACCTTCCAGAAATTCTTTTTTTCCTTGAAGAAGAAGGTTCTGACTGGGCAAAAGATTTATCTTCTAAAATCGTTGCAATTGCAGGAATGAAACTCAACGAAGAACATCCTTTAGTTCGTGCATGGACAGAAGGATTTACACGCGTTGTAATTTATCCTAGCCGCAGCCTTTCTAAAGTTGAAGAATCTGACTTATCAGAAGAAGAAAAGAAAGCTGAAGAAATGAAATCTAAAAAAATCAACTTTGCTGCAATGCGTGCAATGGATGCATGTAAAAAACGCGGCGAAGTTATTCTTGTATTCCCAGCTGGAACACGCTACAGACCAGGCAAACCTGAAACAAAGCGCGGATTAAAAGAAATCGACAGCTACTTAAGACTTTTCGACGTAATGATTCTCGTTTCAAATAACGGTAACTGTCTCCGCATCAATCCGGATGATACAGAAAACATGATGAGGGACATCACACACAAGGATGAAGTTATCTTAACTGCAAGTCCTGTAATTGACTGTAAACAGTTCCGCAATGACATTCTTGCAAAACTTCCTGCTGATGATCCGGATCCAAAACAGAAAACTGTTGATCAGATCATGTCAATTCTTGACCAGCAGCATGACGAAATTGAAAAAATAAGAAAAGCGTACTAATTTATGAAATATATAATGGCTTTTGATGCGGGAACAACTTCCAACCGCTGTATTATCTTTGATAAAAAAGGAAACATCTGTTCTGTTGCTCAGCGTGAGTTCAAACAGATTTATCCAAAAGCAGGATGGGTTGAGCATGATGCAAACGAAATCTGGGCAACCCAGTACGGTGTCGCAGCAGAAGCCATGCAGAAAATCGGTGTAAGCGCAAAAGACATTGCCGCCATCGGTATTACAGACCAGCGAGAAACAACCATTGTCTGGGACAAAGCAACCGGTGAACCTGTTTACAACGCAATCGTATGGCAGTGCCGTCGTACATCCGAATATTGTGATTCCTTAAAAGATAAAGGCCTTGAAGATTCCTTCAGAGAAAAAACCGGTCTTATTATCGATGCCTACTTTTCTGCAACAAAACTCAAATGGATTTTAGACAACGTTAAAGGCGCCAGACAGAAAGCTGAAAACGGAGAACTTCTTTTCGGCACTGTAGAAACTTGGCTCATCTGGAAATTAACAAAAGGCAAAGTTCACATCACTGATTATTCAAATGCATCCCGCACAATGATGTTCAACATCAACACTCTTGAATGGGACAAAGATATTCTCGAGGAACTTGATATTCCTAAATGCATGCTTCCGACTCCAATGCCATCAAGCTGCATTTACGGCGAAACAGATTCTGATTACTTCGGCCATCCGATTAAAATCGCCGGTGCTGCCGGAGACCAGCAGAGTGCCCTTTTCGGCCAGACCTGTTTTACCAGAGGTGAAGCTAAAAACACTTACGGCACCGGCTGCTTTATGCTGATGAACACTGGTAACAAACCGGTATTTTCAAACAACGGATTATTAACAACAATTGCGTGGGGATTAAACGGCAAAGTTAACTATGCCCTGGAAGGGTCCGTTTACGTTGCAGGCGCTTCAATCCAATGGCTCCGCGACGAAATGCACATTATCGACTCTGCCCCGGAAGCTGACTACATGGCTTCGCGCGTTCCTGATACAAACGGCTGTTATGTAATTCCTGCATTTACAGGTCTTGCCGCACCATACTGGGATCAGTACGCACGAGGAACAGTTGTAGGCCTTACACGCGGTGTAAACAAATATCACTTTATCCGTGCAACACTTGAATCAATTGCATATTCAACTTACGACCTTGCCCAGCAGATGGAAAAAGATCTTGGATTAAAAATCAAATCCTTAAAAGTTGACGGCGGTTCAAGCCAGTCAGACTTTTTAATGCAGGTTCAGTCAGACCTTCTGGACAAGGAACTTCTACGCCCGACCTGTATTGAAACAACTGCAATGGGCGCTGCATACCTTGCAGGTCTTGCAGTAGGATACTGGACCAGCACTGACGAAATTAAAAAGAACTGGAAGGTCTCAAAAACTTACAAGAGTTCCATTACAAAAGAAAATCGCGAAAAAAGAATCAAAGGCTGGCACAAAGCAGTTAAATATGCAATGGGCTGGGCAAAAGACGAATAATGGCTAAAGCAAAAAAAGTCAGATATCAGCTTCGCTTTTACGGTCAGGTTCAGGGCGTTGGCTTTCGTTACACTGCAAACACACTCGCACAAAGCATCGGTATTACTGGCTGGGTTATGAATGACTTTGACGGAACAGTTTTAATGCAGGCGCAGGGAACTGAATCGCAGATTGAAAATCTCATCGACAGACTCCACAACGGAGTTTACATCGAAATCGCTAACATAGAAAAAACTCCTTTATCTGTTGATACAGATGAAAGAAGTTTCAGAATCAGAGGCTGGTAGTTTTTATTCTACCCTTTCGTATATTTTACTTCTTCACATTTTCTACCCCGTTAAATAACTTTTAACACTTTACTCTCATTCTTCCGAAGCTTTGAAATAATCAAAAATATTCTGCAAATTATTCGTGCTCGTGCACATAGACAGAAGTAAATTTTAATGTTATATTTTATTTATATAAGGAATTTTGAAATTCCTTCACTTACACTTATTACTGCAGCTGCAGACTGGAGTTTTTATGTCAGCAATTGAAAAAAAACCTTTAGTAACTGATTTGTACACAGCAGATCCTTCTGCTCACGTATTCAACGGAAAAATTTACATCTACCCTTCACATGACCGCGACATCGATGTTGAAAATAACGATAACGGTGACCAGTACGACATGACTGACTATCATGTTTACGAAATGGATGATGAAAATACAATGCCACGCGACTGTGGTGTTGTTCTCGATATTAAAGATATTCCATGGGCTTCAAAACAGGTCTGGGCTCCGGACTGTGCAGAAAAAGACGGAAAATATTATTTCTTCTTCCCTGCACGCGACAAAGAAGGTTTCTTCAGAGTCGGTGTTGCAATCGGAGATTCTCCACGCGGACCTTTTAAAGCAGAACCAGATTACATCAAGGGAACATTCTCTATCGACCCATGTATTTTCCCTGACACAGATAAAAATTACTATCTTACATTCGGTGGAATCTGGGGCGGACAGCTTGATAAATACCGCAACAATGTTTACAACGAAGCAAACAAAGAACCAGAAGGTGATGAACCTGCAATGTGTCCAAAGATTGCAAAAATGAATTCTGACATGAAGACACTTGCTGAAGAACCAAAGGATCTTGTTATCGTTGACGAAAACGGAAAACCTTTAACAGGAAAAGATCACGACCGCCGCTACTTTGAAGACCCATGGCTTTTCAAAAAAGGTGATACATATTACTTTACATATTCAACAGGTGATACACACTTCTTGAACTGGTCAACATCAAAGAATGTTTACGGACCTTACACATTCGGTGGAAAGATTTTGACACCAGTACTTGGCTGGACAACACATCACTCTATTCTTGAATACAATGGAAAATGGTATTTGTTCTACCACGACTGTGAACTTTCTAACGGTGTAAACCAGAAGAGAAACGTTAAGTTCCGTGAATTGAAGTTTGATGCAAACGGTGCAATCATCGAAATGGACGGAATGGAAAAATAAGACAGAAGAATATTCTGATTATAAAAAAGGAACTGCTCTGAAGTGAACAAACACTTCGCTTATGGCAGTTCCTTTTTTTCTAAGCACTTTTTCCCATACAGCAGACTTTCGCGCATTGTATTTCCTACAACGCGCGAAAGATTTTTCTTAGCACATCATAGATTTTTAATTCAAGCTCAGTCATCTTATCTTAATTTATCTACCTAAACTTTTTTTAACCGACCTTACTTGTACTTACTTATTCTTAATTATCTGAACATCAAGATCATATGGCGCTTTAATATCGCCTTCTTTTTCTGCATACTGCCAAAACTCAAAAGCGTAAGGACTCTGAGGCTGCTCTTCATAATCAGCATACCATATTACATAATCTTTTAATTTGCCATATCAAATTCATAAGCTTCCCAGAGCATATTGCTGTACACACCGGGAATGTATCCGGCTTTCTTTACTGCTTCACAGAACACGATTGCATTCTTAGTAAACTGCTCGCCTGTAATGTTATCAGAACGTGCAGGATCATCACGGATAATTTCAGGGTCGTAAAAAACAGGAAGCGTAATTTTATGACCTTTGATTTCTTTTAATACAAGTGCAGCTTCTTCAAGTGCCTCTTTTTCTGAATCTGCCTGAGAGAAAATATAAACGCCTACATCAAGTCCTGCTTCAACTGCACCCTTAATGTTTTTCTGAAAATTTTCATCGGCTTTTAACTTTCCGCTCTGATAGCCTCTAAAGCCGCAGCGCAGAATGACAAATTCAATTCCGTCTTTCTTAAGCTTTTTCCAGTCGACTTCACCATCATGGTGCGAGATATCAACACCAAGCCTGATGCGGTAATTTTCATCGCCGGTATATGTCATATGTGTTTTTGCTTTGTTTAATTTGAAGCATTCTTTTTTTGTCTGAACAGCCGGAACTTCGGGATTGATTACGGTTTTAAATTCTGTTCCGAATACATCCCTGAAAAGAAATTTCTGTCCGCTGCTTTCAGAATGTTTTTTCTGGATTTCTGTGTAATCACGGTCGTAAGCAAAAAGACTGGCCGTCATAAAGAATGCGCAAAGAAGCAAAAATATTTTTTTCATTATAATTTCCTGATTTATAAATACTAATTTCCTGATTTATAAATATTATGTATCTGATTAAATCTTTCCACGCTCTTTAAGAATTTTTTCTACCGCTTCTACCATTTCGTAAACAAGCGCGTCACAGTGAGGTTTTCTCTGTCCGCCAGCTTCGGCATTTGCTTTTAACAGGTCTTTGCAGTCAAGCATCTGATTGTGGCGGTTTTTAAAATCATTAATAATTTTCTGAGTTGTCGCAGGCTCTTCTGCATCGAACATTCCTAATGTCATCAAGGCACCAACAACAGCACCACATGTAATTCCAGATTTCATCCCGCCGCCAAAAGCCTGAGCAATTTTATATGCAGTTTCATCATCAAGATTTAAATCCTGAGTAAATGACATTAATACTGACTGTGCACAGTTGTGATGAGGAACTTCGATTGCACGGATTTCTTTTGCCTTTTCAAGATATTTAGACATAATTATTCTCCTGTGTCTGTTTTTAATTCTTTATTCTCTCTTTTTTTCTTTTGAGTTTTTTAGTGCTGGTGATGTTCGCCGTGATGACTGCATTTTGCATCCGGGTTATCTTTTAATGTACCGGCAAGATATGAAGCGATGGCATCGTCAGGATTACCAGTAATACCTGCAATCTGTTTAATACCTGCATTATTCAAAGCATCAATTGCTCCCTGACCGCGATTTCCGAGAATAAGAATTTCTATTCCAAGATCTTTAAGATATGTTGCAAGATCATGGTGTCCAAAGCCGCCGTTACCGATTACCTTTGAACTTAAAACTTTACCATCTTCAATTTCATAAACCTTGAAGGCCTGAGTTTTTCCAAAGTGCTGGAAAATTGAATTAGACAATGAATCGTATGTTGCTGCTATTTTCATTTTACGCTCCTGTTCTTCATTATACACGAACAATTTGTGATTGTCAGTTTATTTTCATTTGATAATTAGACTGAATGTTTTTAATGCTGACTTTAATTTCTGAATATTCATATTTGAATAATTTAGAATAAACTGATGCTTGTTGTCAGGTTGTTCTGTCATGTAGTGATCTGTTACAGAACTGATTTTGATTTTTTCTTTAAGCAGAAGTTCTTTAACCTTGCTGTCAGAAAGTTTAGTATTCAATTCAAGAATAAAATGAAGTCCAGAATCATTCTCCAAAATCCGGCATTGTTTTTCAGTAAAATAATTATTGATAATCTCAATGACTTGCGAACGGGTTCTGCCGTAATGGAGCCGCATTCTGTTAATATGCTTTTCAAAAAATCCCTGGCTAATAAATTCCGCGAGAGTGTACTGTTCAAAAGTTGAAACAGGGCACGAATAAAATGAAAGCTTTTCGTAAAATTCATTGGCAAGATGAGCCGGCAGAATCATATAACTGATTCGGATTGTAGACGAAAGCGATTTAGAAAAAGTATTCATATAAATTACTTTTTCATTTGTATCAAGACTCATCATCGGAGGAATCGGTTTTCCATTTAACCGGAATTCACTGTCATATTCATCTTCGATTATATAACGTCCATCTTTTTCGTTTGCCCAAGAAAGAATTTCATATCGTCGGGTTACCGGCATAGAAATCCCGGTCGGAAAGTGATGAGTCGGACTTATATGCGCAATGTCAGCCTTAACCTTTTTCAATTCACTTACAATCATTCCGTTAGAATCAAGACCCGCATACATTGGTTTTATACTATTAATTTCGTAAATACTTTTAAGTTTGTAATAACCGGGATTTTCAATACAATAATTTTTCTTGTCACCAAGCAGCTTAATTAAAATTCCGTAAAGATATTCAGTTCCTGCACCAACAATGATTCTATCAGGATCAACATTAATTCCACGAAAAGAATGCAGATGTCCTGCAATTGCAGTACGAAGACTTTCTACACCACCACATGGAGAAACCTGCATCAGTTCCTTTTCATTTTCAGAAATAACAGAGCGCATTGTTTTTGCCCAGACTGAAAACGGAAAATTTGAACTTTCTATGCGATTCGAAGAAAAATCAAAAACAATATCATTATCAATCTCAGGAATTTTTATCTCTGTCTTTTTATTACTCTTAATCGAAAAATCCTGTTTAATCTGAGGTAATTCTGAAACAAAATACCCTTTCTTCGGAATAGTATAAATATAACCTTCACTGATTAACTGATCGTATGCATTCTCAATTGAAATTGTACTCACCCCCAGATTGGCTGCGAGCATTCGTTTTGAAGGAAGTTTAGAATTTGGATTAAGAATTCCTGAAATAATATCGCGCTTTATAAAGTTATATAATTGTTTATAAATCGGACCTTTGGAATTTGAAAAATCATAAGTTAACATATAATTATACTAATAAAGCTTTCTGATCATTCTCTGTTCGTATTCAAACTTTTCAAGAGGCTTGTCAATTTTAAGAACATCAAAATGAATTCTGTGAATTAAATTTAATGATGAGCTTCCAGTTCCAAAGTCATCAATTGCAACGCGAACGCCTTTACTCTGAAGCTTTTCTACAAATTCCTTTAAATAGATTTATATCACTTGAATTAAAACAAATCAATTCCCAAAGAATATTATATGAAAATTTCAGAAAGATATTTAAGTAGTTAAAAAACAAAATTTAAGCATTTTTCCTTTTTCACCGGATTCTGTTATTATTTCATTTGGTTGATTAACCCATCCAATAGTCAGCGTTCCATTAGGGGCATATACAACGACACCTTCTCCTAAAGCATCTGCTAATTCCTGTGCATAAGAGATATTCTCTCCATTACTAGTCTACCGGTTTAGCGCGACACTGCACGAATATAAAAATACTACTTTTGTAGATTTTTCCCAATTGGGATGAGCTTTTATCATATTGTTATAACTCTTCTACCCTCATTTTATTTTCGGGTATTATCAGACTGTACTTTTATGATAACCTTTCAAAACTAAACATGATTCGTGCCAAATATGCCAGATGTGAGGGGGGAATAAAATCTGACTACAAAAACCAAAATTATTGTGTTATATTATATTTAAGAGATAAAATTGGAGGTGAAAAATGCCATACGACATATTAGAAAAGACAATTAATTCATTACCTGAAGCCGCTGTTATTGAACTAACTCATTATGTACAGTATTTAGCTTCCGTTTATTCTACAAAAGAAAAAGACACTTCAGTTACCGCGAGAATCAATGAATTTCTTCAGAAGAATCCAGATGCATTTTCAGAATTCAAAACAATGCAAAAAGCTTCGTTAAGTGCTGTGAGGGAGTTAACAAAAAATGATTCGTGGTGATATTTGGTGGGTTGACTTTGGAGAACCTTTAGGCAGTGAACCTGGATGACGTCGGCCTGCAATAATTGTCTAGTCAGATGATTTTAATAAGAGTGACATGAACACAACTATTGTTATTCCTCTTACAACAAATTTAAGATTGGCTGAATTTCCCGGAAATGTACTTTTATCAAAAGAAGAATCAAAATTATCGAAAGATTCCGTGGCTGTTATCCCTCAAATTACAGTGATAGATAGAATAAGATTGCTTGAGCATATGTCTATTTTACCTATATTGTCTATGAAAAATATTTCTGAAGGAATTAAATTAATTTTAGCTGTGTAAAACAAATGGTAATTTGTATCACTACGTGGGGAACAACCCGGTACGCTATATAGACCCTGATGGAAGAAGTCTTTTAGGGAATCTGTGTTATGTTGGTGCTGCTCTCGTTTTAGCAGCAGGAACTACCGTAAGTGTAAT